>Ga0335079_10002683_pt1 | contig 20481 bp, 16 predicted proteins | sample Lox_Sample_33_FD_206719 | JGI IMG/M metagenome (GOLD analysis project Ga0335079, IMG submission 206719) | Soil microbial communities from Loxahatchee National Wildlife Refuge, Florida, United States - Lox_Sample_3.3 | ecosystem: Environmental > Terrestrial > Soil > Wetlands | place: USA... | reverse complement strand
GAGACGCCGTCCGACGAGGAGCTCGCCGCCGCGCTCGACCGGATCTGCCCCATCCTCCAGAGCAGGACCGGTCATGACTTCAGCCACTACAAGCGTGGCACGGTGCTGCGCCGGCTGCGCCGCAGGGTCCATCTGCGCCGCGCGGGCGCGCTCGCTGAGTACCTCGACTTCCTCGACAAGGACGCGCAGGAGCCCGAGCTTCTTGCCAAGGAACTGCTCATCGGGGTCACGTCGTTCTTTCGCGACCCTTTGGCCTTCGAGTACTTGGGTGAGCACGTCCTGCCGCAGATCCTCGCGGCCGGGCGCGAGCACGAAGGCGTGCGCATCTGGGTGCCAGGCTGCGCCTCGGGCGAGGAGGCCTACTCCATTGGCATCCTGGTGCGCGAGCGCCTATCGCAGTTGGGCTCGGCGCCGCCAGTCCAGATCTTCGGGACCGACATCGACGTAGAGGCGATCTCCGAGGCGCGCCACGCGCGCTATCCGACCGATATCGCCGAGCACGTCTCACCCGAGCGACTCGCCCGTTTCTTCAAGCGGGGCGACTCCTCCTTCGTGGTCGGCAAGGAGGTGCGGGAGATGTGCATCTTCTCCGAGCACAGCCTGATCCGCGACCCGCCGTTCGCGAGTGTCGACCTCATCTCCTGTCGCAACGTGCTGATCTATCTGGACGCGGAGCTGCAGAAGAAGCTCGGGCCCTTGTTTCACTACGCCTTGAGGCGCGGCGGCTTCCTCTTCCTGGGCTCTGCGGAAGGCCTGTCGGGCCACCCCGAGCTCTTCGACGCGGTGGACAAGCGGTTTCGCGTCTTCAAACGTCGCGAGTCCCATGCCGCGCCGTTCGTCGATCTCCCACTCGTGGGCCGAACGCTACCCCGCACGACGCTGGCGGCGTGGGCAGCTCCGGCGGCCCCGCAGTCCCGGGAGCGGGCGGTCGACGGCGCCTTCCAGCGCCTGATGCTCCAGGAGTACGCGCCGCCCAGCGCGGTCACGGACGCGAACGGCGACGTCATCTGCGTCGCCGGCCAGACTGGTCGCTACCTGCAGCCGCCCGTCGGGATCCTCACCACCAACATCCTGGATATCGCTCATGACGGCCTTCGCGTCGAGCTGCGCACGGCACTCCACGCGGCGGTGCGCGGCGGCAACAGGGTGGTCCGGGACGACGTTCAGGTCGAGGTGGACGGCGCCCCGCGGCGCCTCCGGCTCACGGTGCGACCGTTGCCCGGGCTCAAGGAGGAGCATCTATTCGTTATCATCCTCGAGGAGCGCGCGAGCGGGATAGGGGCCGAGGTCGGAGCTGGCGAGCCTGCGCCGCCCCGTGCCGAGCGCGAGTCGGCGGTCGAGCAGCTCGAAAGCGAGCTGCGCACGACCCGCGCGGAGCTGCGTACAACCGTCGAGGAGCTGGAGGGTGCCAACGAGGAGCTCAAGGCGTCGAACGAGGAGCTGCTCTCCACCAACGAGGAGATGCAGTCGACGAACGAGGAGCTACGCAGCTCCCAGGAGGAGCTGAGCTCGCTCAACGAGGAGCTCACCACGGTCAACTCCGAGCTCAACCGCAAAGTTGATGAGCTCGGTCAGGCCAACAGCGACCTCGCGAACTTCTTCGCCAGCACCGACGTGGCCACGCTCTTCGTGGATCGCGCGCTGCGGATCCAGAGGTTCACCCCGGCGGCGAGGACGCTCTTCCGGCTCATCGAGGCCGACGCCGGCCGGCCGCTCGCCGATCTCGCGCTCCGCTTCGCCGATCATGACCTTGGTGCCGAGGCGGGCGAAGTTCTGAGGACGCTGCAGCAGTCCGAGCGGCAGGTCGAGACGATCGACCACCAGAGCTGGTACCTGCTGCGGATCCTACCCTATCGCACGCTCGACAACGTGATCGCCGGGGCGGTGGTGACACTGGCCGACATCACGCGCATCAAGCGCGCCGAGGACGAGCTCCGGCAGGCCAAGGAGTACGCCGAGCACATCATCGAATCCCTGCCGGAGCCGCTGCTGGTGCTGACGCCGGACTTGATGGTCCGTTCCGCCAACGCCGCGTTCTTCGATCACTTCAAGGTCCGGCCGGACCAGACGGTGGGCGGCAGGATCTACAATCTCGGCAACGGCCAGTGGGACATCCCGTCGCTGCGCGAGCTGCTCGAGAACGTCTTACCCGACAACAACATCTTCAACGGATTCCGGGTTGACCACGTCTTCGAAGACCTCGGCCACCGCGTCATGCTCCTCAATGCCCGGCGCCTGGAGGATCTGCAGCTCATCCTTCTCGGCATCAGCGACGTCACCGAGCGGTTCGCAGCCGAGGAGGCGCTGAAGAAGAGCGAGGAGCAATTCCGCGCACTGACGACGGCCAGCTCGGACGCGGTGTATCGCATGAGCCCGGACTGGAAGGAGATGCGCTACCTCCGCGGCCAGGAGTTCCTTCCCGACACCGAGGAGGCGACGAGCGGCTGGCTGGACAAATACATCCCTCCGGAGGACCGGTCGAGCCTGCTCGAGGTCATCAACGAGGCTATCCGGACCAAGAGCACCTTCCAGCTGGAACACCACGTCTTGCGAGCGGATGGCAGCCTGGGTTGGACGCTCTCACGAGCGATCCCGATCAAGGATGCTGCCGGCGAGATCCTCGAATGGTTGGGCGCCGCGAGCGATGTCACCCAGCGCAAGCACGCTGAAGAAGAACGCGAGCGCCTGCTCGCAGAGCTGGCCGAAGCCGACCGACGGAAGAACGAGTTTCTGGCGATGCTCTCGCACGAGCTTCGCAATCCACTGGCACCCATTCGCAACGGCCTCTTCATCCTTGACCGCGCGCCGCCGGGTGGAGACCAGGCACGCCGCGCACAGACGGTGATCGATCGCCAAGTCGCGCAGCTGACGAACCTGATCGAGGGCCTCCTCGATGTCACGCGCATCGTTCGCGGCAAAGCCCTCCTTCAGCGCGAGATCCTCGATCTCAATGATCTCGCGCAGCGAACGGTCGAGGACTATCGCGGAGCCTTTTCTGACAGCGGGGTCGAGCTCGAGATGGCGGTTGCCACGGGTGAGATCTGGGTCGACGGCGACCGAACGCGCCTCACGCAAGTGATCGGCAACCTGCTGCAGAACGCGGCCAAGTTCACGGCGCGTGGCGGGAAGACGATCGTGTCGGTCGAAAGGAGCTCGGCGCGGCAGCAGGCGATCGTTCGTGTGCAGGACACCGGTCGGGGTTTTGCTTCCGAGTTCCAGTCGCGCCTGTTCGAGCCGTTCAACCAGATAGATGTCACGATTGACCGCGCCAAGGGGGGCCTCGGGCTCGGTCTCGCACTGGTCAAGGGCCTCGTCGAGATGCACGGGGGATCCGTCGCTGCCGCGAGCGCAGGAGTCGACCAGGGTGCGACGTTCACGATCACCCTGCCACTGCAGGCGAGCGGCCCCCTCGAAGCGCATCGTCCTCGCGCCGAACCCCGAAGAACTGTCCGGCGGGTGCTGATCATCGAGGACAACGCGGACGCGGCCGACAGCCTACGTGAGGCGCTTCAACTGGGCGGATACAATGTGGCGGTTGCGGACAGTGGGCGCGAGGGCGTGGAGAAGGCGCGAGCTTTCGAACCCGAGGTCGTGATCTGCGATATCGGCTTGCCGGGGATGGACGGCTACGAGGTGGCGCGTGCCATCCGCGGCGACCCCGCCCTCGGGCGCGTCACGCTCGTCGCCCTCACGGGCTACGCTGGTCCCGACGACGTGGCCAAGGCCAAAGAGGCCGGCTTCGACACTCACCTCGCCAAGCCTCTCACCGTGGAGGAAGTGGAGCGCGCGCTCCAGGCTCGTCCATGAGTCTTGTGCTCTCTCTCACCTGCCGGCGAAGACCTTCTCGACCGCCCTCGGGTCCAAGCGGGCCCTGCAGGGATCCGCCGGTCGGTGACGTGGACCTCGAGCTCGCACCACTTTCTGCTCAGCCGACGAGCGGCGTGAGGTGTGCTCGTGGATCGGCAACCTCGATTGCACTGACCAAGCTGGACCGGACAGAGCAACCCGCTCGATCCTCGGACGTCAGGCCGACCTACGAGGAGCTTCTCGTTCGCCGAGGTCGAAGGAGCCTGGACTGACCCGGTCGAAGGCGGTCCGGCGATCGAGGCGAAAGCCCCGTCGGCTCGCGCTCACCGCGACGGCCCCAGGCTCCTGACATCGCGTCGATGCCCCACACGGGGGAAGTGGCGCAGGGCGAGATCGGCGGCGGTTCGGGTCGAACGGCTGCCGAGCTGGGCGTTGACGGCGTGCTGACACTCACAGTTAGGAACTTCAAGGTGTTCCGCTGGAAGTGGCACGTTGTTGGTGACACACGTTTAGCGAAAAGCATCGTGATGACGGCCCGTTAAGTGCACACGGAAGGCGCGTATGGTCTGTAGCCCGCTTAAGGAACGCGCCATACGCACTACTCGTGAACAGAGACCTGTTCGGAACCAGCCTATAAGGGGGTCCACAAGCCGATGGGCGAAGCCAGGTGAAGCCCATTCGGAGATCCCTGAATTTTGCCGACTCCGGCTGTACCTACGGGATATATGTTTGCAAGGTTAGGTTAGGCGGTTACGCCAAACGGCACCCTGCAGGGACGAGAATTATCGACGTCGAGAAATTTTGGGAAAACGCGCTCATTTCCAAACGCACCTTCGAGGCAGGCTGGGCAGTCAGTCTCGGTCTTCGCGGCTGTGCCAGACGCGGGCGATGACCACGGCGTCGGAATAGATGCGGTAGCGCAGGACGTACGCCCCGCCGCCGAAGGAGGCGACGAGGTCGCGCAGAGCCAGAGCATCCCCGACCATGCGGCCGATCTCTGGCTGCTCGATGAGGGCAGCCGCCGCTTGGCGGATACGCGCTGCGGCACGCTCGGCTGCCTCAGGGCTATTCGGCTGGAGCAACTTCCTGAGACGCGCCAGATCGCGAACGGCGCCCGGCGTCCACAGAAGCCTCACGTGGGCCAGGTCCGCGAGCGCTTGGGGGCGGGCCGCTCACGCTTCGAGCCCCAGCTCTTCAGCCAGGCGTCCACGTCCTCGTGGGCCACATACTCGCCTGTGGCCTCGAAGCGGGTCAGCCGCTCCAGGGCCTCGCTCTTCGCCCGCTCGACCTCCTCCTCGCTCTCGACGTACCGCTTGATGGCCTCGCACATCAACCAGTGGGCTGAGCGCTTCTTCGATACTCCGAGAGCCTGCAACCGATCCCGCAACTCGGGCTCCAGCTTGACCGCCATATTGGCCTTCTCGCTCATCGGCGAATCCTCTGACCGAGTATTTTACCACTTCTTACTACCATGGCAAACGGAAGCCAATGGACGGCCCGCCTCGGGTTGCGCGAAGAGTCGTTCAGGATGACCGCGCAGGGCGATCGTAAGGTGCGGATCACCGAGGCGGGACGCGGCCGCACGCGCTTTCAGCCGACTGTTACGGATGGCCGCGTCCTGGAGGACCCAGTCACGGAGAAATGCTTCCCTGCCGCGCTGCCCGATCTCCTCGACTCGCAGCAGCACCTGGAGGATGTCAGCCAGGTACGGCCGGTCGTCCTTCACAGTGGCCGCGCCTCCGCGAGGATGCGGTCAGCAAGCATCGGATGAAGGGCCGCCGGCGTCGTCACGTCGGCCCGACGACCGAGCAGTGCTCCCCACTCGCGCATGAGGGCAACGAGATCGAGCAGTGTCCGGCCCGGCTCGAGCTCGACAACCGCCCGGGCACAGCCTCGGCGCGGGCGGTTATCACTTTCTTCCCGGCAAGATGCACCACTCCGCGGAGGCGAAGGGCGAGACGATTCTCCAGGTCAACGGGAATGGGCCGTTCGACATTCACTACCTGCATCCCGCCGACAATCCGAATAGGACTGCTTCTGCGAAGCCCTAGTATTTCTGTCGCCCGTCGGGGCACGAGCGCGTCGCGGCACCCGGACCCGAGGCGAGGGAACCACGTGTCGTGGTGGTGGTGTCGGCATCGAACCCCGGCACTCCAAGACAACTGCCCCCCGCGGGGCGTCAAGGCGGCCTGTCAGACCTAATGGGCGCCAAGCGCAACTCCCAAGGCATCGAGATTAAGCCCCGAGTTCAAAAGCGGCCGACTAGAGTTTGCGGTGACGCCTCTTTGGGGGGCGCCAGGGCCCTGGCCGGCGAGGTACGCATCCCCCCCGCACGCCTCGCCGGCCGGCCCACCAGACTGACATTAGCCCGCTGTGCCGAGCGCGCTGGGCCCCGCGGCGCTCCGTTCCGACCCGCCCCCGCTGCACGTTCCGTCGACGCTCCGAAGCGCGCAGCCAACCTCGAGCAGCACGACCGCCCGGCACCGACCGCAATCCATCAGTCGCTGTAGCCGCCGTGGTCGTCGTGCCGTTCCTGCTCCTCCTCGTGCGCGCGCTTCTCATCGCGCTGCCTCTCCTGATGCTCCCTTGCCTCATCTCGATCCCTGGCGTCATGGTCCTCCACGAAGCAGCCGCCACATAGCGGTGCGCTCGTGAGGAGGGAGATGAGCAGTAGCGCTCTGATCCTCATGAGGGATGCCTCCGTATCGACTGTTTGACGGTGGGTGCGCCGCCGTAGGGGTCCGTTCACCTGCCACCCTTTTCGTTGCCTAGTACGATTGCAAGTTGGCGGCCAAGCGCTTCTCGCTGACGCATCCTGGCGGTTGCCCGGGAGGGGTGCAAATTGGCGTTTGCTTCGCGTTTGCCCACGCATAGGTGTCAAAAGACTCCTTTCGCCATTACCTGTGGTGACTATTCGTCATTGCCGTGGAGCTCCGGAACCGGTCGGACGCCGTGGCGAAAGCCCGCGAGGTGCCCTGCTTGGCCGCTCCTCGCGCGGGGGAGCACTCGATTGGGGCCCCGCTCGCGGTCTGCGGGGAGGAACGGGGCAAGCGGGCGTTTCCAGTCGGGGCGCAGCGCCCCAATCCCTGCATCGGCGCTTGCGCAATCCCTCGTGAATACGCCGTCGGCACGGGCACGGGAGTTGCGGTTCGCACTCCCACGCAGGCGCATGCCGCAGACTGGAGACAGCCATGGGGAAGATACTGAGCGCGCCCGCACTCGCGACCATCGCGACGCCGGTGTTCCCAGAGGAGCCCCCCCCCGCTCCGGCCACGGCTCCGGATCCGGCGCCGGCCCCGTCCTCGCCGCCTGGCTCAGGAGAAAGCGCCATCCTCTGCACCACAGGACAAGACAACGGTGAAGCAGAAGAAGAGCAAGAAGTCGGGCAAGTCTCAGGCCAAGGCGGACAAGGCTGCCAGCGACAAGGCGGCGGCTCCCACTCAATAGCCGTGAAGGGTAGCCGCGGCGTCGAGGCGCCAAGGTGATCGACGCCGCGGCTCTCGCCCGCCTGCCGCTCCTGCCTGTCCTAGCGGATCATACCTTGCGGGACCGCTGAAAACGGTGGCCAGCAGGCACGGCGGCCTTGCCCTCTGAGTAGCAGACGAACAGCTCCGCCTGCGGGAAACAGGCGAACCGGCATGGTCAGTCTCTCACGCATTACCCAATAGCGCTTGCGACCTCGGCGTCCCTGCTCCTTATGGCCCACCCACGCGCCGCGATGGCTGTCGCGGTGGCGGGCAGCGCACTAGAGTTCCTCGCCTTCCCCGCACTCATTCACAAGCGCCGCGCAGGTGAAACTCGTCGTCGGGGGACCCTCCTCCGGGGGGGGCGTCATTGCCTGCCTCCGCGAGGGCGCGAAGAGCGCCATCGCTGCAGCCAACCACTCTCGAAGCTCTCGAGACATCTGACGTCGATCGACAGGGGTGCGCCGAGATGAGGAGAGGTCCTCCTTCCTCTTTGCCGCCCGGCGCCGGACCGCTCACCTTCCTAGCCTAGTGCTTGTCGGGAAATTTAGCCCCTCCCTTGGGGGTGGAGCACTCGGGGTGACGCCGAAACCCCCATAGATGTCGATCGTTTGGGTGCTTAGATCGACAACACTATTAGTCTATGGCAGAGGAATGCTGTGACTTTCGAGGAGGTCCAGCATGTCCAAGAAGGCGAGCGCCAGCCGCCAGCCGGATCTGATCCCTCGCTCGAAGCGCCCGACCATCCCGATCGACCCGAACCATCGGCTGGTGCTGCTGGCCGACGAGATCGACTGGACGGAGCTCGAGGAGAGGGTCGAGGAGGTCCGCATGAGCAAGCTGAAGAGTGCAGCGGGGCGGCCGCCGCACCTTCGCGCCCTCACCGGGGCTCTCCTGCTCAAGGCGACGCGGGACATGACCTGGCGGGAGGCGGAGGACCTGATCCGCTACTACGCCCCGGCCCGCTACCTCTGTGGATTGACCGAGACGGAGTGGTCGCCGGACCACACGACGCTCCACGACTTCGCCGTCCTCCTCGGGGAGGAGGGGGTGAAGCTCATCAACGAGTACGCGGTGAAGTGGGCCGTGGACGAGAAGCTCGCGGACCCGAACGTGGTGGTAGGGGACACCACTGCGCAGGAGGCGGCCATCCCCTACCCAAACGAGATGGGCTTGATGGCCGCCTTCATGAAGTCGGTGGGTGGCGTAAGCAAGCGCGCCGGTACGGCTCTGAAGACCTTCGCCGGCAAGGCGGCTGCCAAGTTCAAGGCGGCGAAGGGGAAGTTTCGCCGACACCGCCTTTTTGCCAAGACGAAGACCGCCCGACTGAGACTGCTCGCGGAGATGGCGAACCTGGTGGAGTCCACCCAGGCCCAGTTGGGCCCCGCCCTCGAGGCGAGGAGCCAGGTCTCAAAGTACGGCAAGGTCGCTCGCGACAAGGCGACGCAGCTTCACGAAACCATGAAGAGGCTGCTACCGCAGATTCGGTACTGGCTCAGGACCGGCAAGGTGGCGGTGGACAAGATCGTCAGCATCCACATGCCCGAGCTCTACTCGATCGTGAGAGGCAAGGTGGCGAAGCCGGTCGAGTTCGGCCTCTCGTGGGGCATTACCCGGCTTCGCGGCGGATACCTCTTGGCGACGATGGCTACGAATCGGCGGGAGCTCCTCGACACGAAGTTCGTGGTGCGGGCGGTCGACCAGTGCATCACCCTATTCGGGAAGGCGCCTCGGGCCTATGCCTACGACCGAGGTGGACACAGCCTGGAGAACGTGGCCGAGCTGAAGAGGAAGGGGGTCCAGGAAGTGGGTCTGGCCCCCCGAGGTCGAGTGGCCTGGGCGGTATCGGAGGAAATGAGGGAAGAACTGGTCCGGGAGCGAGCACTCATCGAAGGCGGGATCGGGACGCTGAAGACCAGAAGGTACGGATTCAACCGGCCCCGGGCCCGTTCCGCCGACATGATGGGGGCCTACGGCCAGCTTGCCGTGCTCGGCTTCAACCTGAACAAGCTGGTTCGGGGCCTAGCCGAGCGCAACGAGGTGGTGGCGGTCGGATGAAATCGATGGCGCTGAACGCGATGGCGGCGCGGCCGGGACCAGAGACAACCGCAGGCGGGGCGAAAGTCGGGCGCCCCGTCGTCGGCACGACCAAATTTCCCGACAAGCACTAGCCTAGGCCGGCGGCCACCCGCCTTTCGCCGGACGAGATCGCGTAGACTTCGCGACCGGAGCGCGGGAGCGCTCTCGAGGGACGGGGGGGCAGGCTCGCCCGAACGTGACCCCGCTTCCTCCTGAAGCTTGAGGCGCCCATGGGTCTGCTCGACGAAAACTACCCCATCGGCGCGATCTTCAGCGGGATCGCCGACCGTTTTCGCGTGCGGCGCCAGCTTCCCGGCCTGGCTCCCTCCGACAGACTCGACGGACGGCTGGCCCTCGTTACTGGGGGCGCCTCCGGCCTGGGCTTCGCGACTTCCGTGGACCTCGCGCGCCGCGGCGCCCGAGTGCTTCTCGTCGACGTTCGGGACCTCGACCACGCCGAGCGCCGGACGCGCTCCCTTGGCCTGGCACCGGGGCGAGTCGAGGCCCTGCACTCCGACCTCTCCGATCTCGACTCGATCGATCGCTTGGTGACGAAACTCGCCCATCGGGGCGTGCGAATCGATCGGCTGGTCCTCAATGCCGCGATCGTCCCCACCTCGGCACGCTCCACGCGTCAGGGGCTCGACGAGATGTTCGTCGTAAACTACCTCTCCTCCTTCGCTCTCGTCACCCGCATGCTCGGCGAGGGACTGCTGCCCTGCGACCGCGCGGGGAGCGAGGTCCCGCGCGTCGTCTTCGTTGCCTCGGAGGCACACCGGTGGAGCGAAGACCTCACGCTCGATGCCGTCGACCACCCGCGCGATGGCTCTCCCCGGCGCGTGCTCGCCTGGTACAGCACGTACAAGCTCATGCTCGCCACCTTCGCGTGGGAGCTCGCTCGCCGCTTCTGCCCCACGGGAGCTCCGCAGCTAGGCGTGTTCGCGCTCTGCCCCGGGGCGATGCGCACCGACATCGCGCGCGAGTTGCCGGTGCCGCTGCGCCTTCCCCTGGACGCTCTGATGCGCGTCCTTTTCCAGGATCCCTTCGCTGCCGACGAGCCGGTGCTCTACCTCGCCTGCAGCCGAGCGCTCGCAGGGCGCACCGCGGTGTACCTCCACAAGATGACGCCCAAGGACGTCGACCCGCGCGCCGCTGACCCGGACATGGGACGGCGCCTTTGGGAGCGCAGCGAGGCGGTGCTGGCGCGCGCCCGCGGGCGCTGACGGCGGCCGCGCCGTAGCGGGCGCCCTCGCCGGCGAAAAGGGCCAACCCCGGGTCGGGTCATTGTCTCGCGGGCTTGCCGGTATCCGCGGCCGGCGCCGATTCAGCTTGTCCGGGCGCGCCCTTCGCCACGCGCGCCTTGACCCGCTCCATGAGCGCCGGAATCCGCTGCTGGACCATCGCCAGGACCTGTCCGTTGACGTCCTGAAGGATTTCGGGAGTCAGCCGGATCGTCTTTTGGCCGACGGGGGTCCGGTAGAAAGCGAGGAGTTCCCGAAGCTCGGCTGCGGAGTAGTGCTTCGCGTACACCCCGGCGGCGAGGTCTAGGACCTCCTCGTAAGAAAACATCGCCGCGACAAGGGCGGTGAGACCAGAGGCATAATCCGCGGGAAGGGTCGTCCCTTGCTCCTTCGCGACGCCTTCTGCAAACTGCGCCGTCTGCGCGGTGATCCCCTCTAAGGTCCGGTTCCAGTTCTCCCTGGGCATCACGAGTCGCGTAAGCTCGACCGCGGCAGTGCCCCCGGTCTGGCCGGGCTCGCCGGGAAGTGCGGAGGTGCCCCAGAGCAGTGCAATGCACGAGATCGTCGCGGCAAGAGGTTTCATGTGCCCCCCTCTCCTGCTGACCGTGCGGGAGTGTCGAGCGACACGGTAGCATGCCGAGGAGCGCCGGGTGAGCGCGGCGGCGCCACGACTCACCCTGAGGGCGCGAGCCGTTCAGCCTCGCGCGGCGCCCATGCGAGCGAGGATCTCGGCCGAGGCCGCTGCATCCTCGAAGATGCTGGAAAAGTCCCGGCCGCCGTTTCCGCTCTCCCGGTGGAGCAGGTAGAGCTCGCGCGCGATGCGGCCGAGCGGCGTGGCCGTGTTGGAGGACGCCGCTCCTTCCTGAGCCAGCGACAGGTCCTTCAGCATCAGATCCGTCGAGAAGCCCCCGGTGTACCCTCGCGACGCCGGGGCATTCGGCATCACTCCTGGACAGGGGTTGTACGTCTCGAGCGCCCAGTTCCGGCCGGAGGACTTGGTCATGATCTCGGACAGCCGGGCGGGGTCCAACCCGTGCGCGATCCCGAGACGGAGCGCCTCGCAGGTGCCCGCCATCTGGATGCCGAGCAGCATGTTGTTGCACATCTTCACCGCCTGTCCCGCGCCCGATGCGCCTGCGTGGAAGATGTTCTTCCCCATCCGCTCCAAGAGGGGCCGCGCCCGCTCCAGATCCTTCTCGCCGCCACCGACCATGAAGGTGAGCGTGCCGGTCTCGGCGCCCCCGGTCCCACCGGAAACAGGCGCGTCCAGCATGCCGATCCCCTTCGCCCGGCTCGCTGCCGCGACCTCGCGCGCGACGGCAGGGGCGATGGTGCTGCAGTCGACGAGGAGTGCATCCGGGCGGCAGGTGGCGAGCAAACCTCCGGCCCCGAGGTACAGGTCCCTCACGTGCTGGCTCGCCGGCAGCATCGTGAACACGACCTCGGCCTCGTGCACCGCCTCCGACGCCCCACCGGCCGTCAGACCACCGGCGTCGGCGAAGCGCTTCACCTGCGTCGGGGCGATGTCGAAGCCGCGGACGGAATAGCCGCCCTTCAAGAGGTTGCGGGCCATGGGCAACCCCATGTTGCCGAGGCCGAGAAACGAGACGTGCATGCGACCTCCAGCGGTGCGCCTACCGCGCGGAGAAGTTGGGTGCAATGGCGGCAGCGGCCGCGGTGGGCTTTGGCCAGCGGGCCATCACCGTCTTCGTCTGCGTCCAGAAGTTCACCGCCTGCTTTCCGTTCGGCCCCAGATCGCCGAGCTTGGAGCCTCGCGAACCGGTGAAGCTGAAGTAGGCCACCGGCACCGGGATGGGGAGGTTGATGCCCACCTGCCCGACGTCGATCTCCTCCTGGAACTTCCGCGCCGAATGGCCGTCCTGCGTGAAGAGCCCCACCCCGTTTCCGTTCGGGTTTGCGTTGACGAAGCGGATGGCCGCGTCGAGATCGTCGGCCTCCACTACGCAGAGGACCGGCCCGAAGATCTCCTCTCGATAGATTTCCATGTCCGGCCGAACGCCGGCGAAGATGGTGGGCCCGACGAAGTTTCCCTCGGGGTAGCCGGCCACCGTCGCCCCGCGCCCGTCGAGCAGGAGCTTGGCCCCCTGGTCCACGCCGGACTGGATGAGCCGCTCCACGCGCGCGCGCGCGCCCTTGGAGACGAGTGGGCCCAGGTCGGCTGCCTTGTCGGTGCCCGGGCCGACCCGCATCCTGCGAGCCTTTTCGACGAACTCCGGGATCCAGTTCCGCGCCTCGCCCACGAACACCGCCACCGGCGTCGCCATGCAACGCTGTCCGGCGGCGCCGAAGGCGGCCCCGGCGAGGGCGTTGAGCGCCCCCTCGCGGGAGGCGTCCGGGAGAATCACGCAATGGTTCTTCGCGCCCATCATGGCCTGGCAGCGCTTCCCCGCCTGGCTGGCCCGCAGGTAGACCTGGCGGCCCACGGTGGTCGATCCAATGAACGAGACCGCCTTGATGCCTGGGTGGTCACAGATGGCGGACGCCACCTCCGCGCCACCGTGCACCACGTTGAGGACGCCGGGCGGCAGGCCGGCCTCGTGGACGAGCTCGGCCAGGGCCAGGGCGGAGCTCGGATCCTGCTCCGAAGGCTTCAGGATGAAGGTGTTCCCGCAGGAGATGGCGATCGGGAACATGAAGCACGGGAGCATCACCGGGAAGTTGAAGGCGGTGAGGCCGGCGACGACGCCGAGGGGTTGGGTGAGCGTGTAGACGTCCACGCCGGTGGCGGCCAGGGCACCGTACTCGCCCAGCTGGAGGGTGGTGATGCTGCAGGCGTGCTCCACCACCTCGAGGCCTCGCCCTACCTCGCCCACCGCGTCCGGAATTGTCTTGCCGTGCTCGGCGGTGATGAGCTCGGCGAGGCGCTCGGTGTTGTCGCGGAGGAGCTGTTGCAGGCGCAGCATCACCCGCATTCGCGAAGGCAGCGGAGTGGCGCGCCAGCTCTGGAACGCCTCTTGCGCGGTCGCCACGGCGAGGTCGAGCTCCTCCTTGGTGGCGAACGGCACGCGGGCGACCACCTGCTGCGTGGCCGGGTTCACCACGTCGCGCCACTCCTTCGCCTTCGACTCGACGAGCCGCCCGCCGATGAGGTGTTTCAGTACCGGAACCGTCATGACGTCCTCCTCACTTCTTGGAGACGAGACCGCACAGGGTGCGCTCGAGCGGGGAAAAAGCGTCCGCCGCCGGGATGGTGGCGACGACGTTGTAGTAGTCCCAGGGGCCCTTCGAGTCGGCGGGCTTCTTCACCTTCACGAGGTACATGTCGTGGATGACGCGCCCGTCCTCGCGGATGGAGGCGTTGCGCATCACCGGGTCGCGGATCGCCAGCTGGCGCATGGTCTTCGCAACGGTGGGGCCGTCGTCGCTCTTCGCCGCGGCCACCGACCGGAGGTAGTGAAGCACGCTGGAGTACACGCCCCCCTGGGTCATCGTCGGCTTGTTGCCGCCGTGGCGGGCCTGGAAAGCCTGGGCCCAGGCTCGCGCCGGAGCATCCAGGTCCCAGTAGAAGCCGTCCACGAACGTCAGTCCCTGCGCCACCGGCAGGCCGAGGCCGTGGACGTCGTTGATGAACAGCAGCAGTGGGGCGACCTCCTGGGAGGAACCGATGATTCCGAATTCGCGCGCCTGCTTGATGGCGTTCACGGCGTCCGCCGATCCGTTGGCCAGGGCGATGACCTGCGCCTTCGACGCCTGGGCCGTGAGCAGATAGGAGCTGAAGTCGGTCGTCCCGAGCGGGTGGCGAGCCGCGCCCAGGACCGTGCCCCCGTTCTTCTTGACCATCTCGCTCGCGTCCTTCTCCAGGGAGTGACCGAAGGCGTAGTCCACCGTCACGAAGAACCAGGTCTTCCCCCCTCGCTGGGTGATGGCCTTGGCGGGGTCGGCGGCGAGCGCGTAGGTGTCGAACATCCAGTGGAACCCGGTTGGCGAGCAGTCCTCGTTGGTGAGACGCGTGGTGGCCGGACCGCTGAAGAGGACGACGCGCCCCTTCTCGTGGGCGAGCTTCTGCACCGCGAGCGCGACAGCGGAGTTGGTGAGGTCCGCGATGACGTCGACCCCTTCGTCCTCGAACCACTTCCGGGCCGTGGTCGACCCGACGTCGGGCTTGTTCTGGTGATCGGCGCTCAGCAGCTCGATCTTCATGCCTTTGCACTCGGCGCTGAGGCAGTCCTCTATGGCCATCTTCGCCGCCACCACCGAACCCGAACCGGCCATTCCCGAGTAGGGACCGGTCATGTCCGTGAGCACCCCCACCTTCACCACGTCACCGGAGAGGCCGGCGACCGCGAACCCCGGCGACAGCGTGAGGACAGCGACGAGCATGGCGACGAAGCGCTTCGATTCCATGGCGGGGGCTCCTCCGGCGCTAGGTGGGGCACGTTGTGAGGGGAACCTACGATGTGCAAGAATGCCTCAGCAATGGCTCATAGCCCACATACGATGCGCACAAATGCATATCGCGCTCAACCCCCTGTCAATTGGGACGATTTCCGGGTCTTCCTCGAGGTCGCTAGGACGGGCAAGGTCACTTCCGCGGGCCGGAACCTCGGGCTCGACTACACCACCGTGAGCCGGCGCATCCGGTCGCTCGAGCAGGCGCTCGGGATCGTGCTCTTCTCCAAGTCGAAGGCGCGCGGGTACGAGCTCACGTCCGACGGCGAGCGCCTCCTCGCCCATGCCGAGTCGATGGCCGGGGCCGCGGAGGCGCTCCGGAACGACGCGCTGGCCGAGTCCCACGTCCTGCGCGGCCAGGTGCGCATCGGCACGACCGAGGGGTTCGGAAACTTCTTCCTCGCGCCCCAGCTGGCACGCTTCCAGCGAAGGCACCGCGAGCTCCGCATCGATCTCCTGCCGGTGCCGCGCTTCGTGAGCCTTTCCAAGCGCGAGGCCGACATCGCCATCACCATCGAGCACCCGAAGGGCGGACCGTACGTGTGCACCAGGCTCTCCGAGTACCACCTCCGGCTCTACGCCACTCGCGAGTACCTCGACGGCCACCCGCCCATCCGCACGCCCGCCGATCTTCCCGGCCACGACTTCATCGGATACGTGGACGAGCTGCTCTTCAGCACCGAGCTGCTCTACATGTCGCGAATCGCACCGAGCGAGCGAATCGTCTTCCGCAGCACCAGCGTGATCGCGCAGTACACCGCCTCCCTCCAGGGGGCAGCCCTGGCCGTCTTGCCGTGCTTCCTCGCGGCCCAGGACGCCCGGCTCCTGCCCGTGCTCGAGGACGACGTGGTCGTGACGAAGAGCTTCTGGATCTACTGCCACGAGGACCACCGGCGGCTTCGGCGCGTTCAGGTGATCTGGGACCACGTGCGCGCGGCGGCGGAAGCCAACCGGGCCTTCCTGCACGGCGAGACGCGGGAGATGGTGCTCGTCTAGGAACCCCAGCCCGCCACCGCGGCGAGTAGCACGTCCATCGTGGGCGGCTTCGAAATGTGGTCGTCGAAGCCGGCCTCCTTCGCTCGCTGGCGATCCTCCGGCTGCGCGTAACCGCTGAGCGCGATGAGTCGGGTGGAGGTCAGCCCCTGGGACCGGAGAACGCGCGCGAGTTCGTACCCGTCGAGGTCCGGCAAGCCGATGTCAGACAGGATGACGTCCGGCCCGACCTCGCGCGCCTTGGCAATTCCGGAAAGGCCGTCGGTCGCGACGTGGACCTCGTGACCCTCCAGTCTCAAGACCTCGGCGAGCGACTGCGCCGCGTCCACGTTGTCCTCGATGACGAGGATGCTGAGCCGCCGCGTCCTGGAAGCGGACGGCGGCGCCGTCGCCGCGGCTTGGGGCGCGGGGGCGAGCGGGAGCAGGATGGCGAACTCGGAACCTCTTCCCGGGCCGTCGCTGTGGGCCGACACCGTCCCTCCGTGAAGCTCGACGAGCCCCTTGACCAGGGCGAGCCCGAGCCCCAGTCCGCCCTTGGGCCGCGCCAAGCCTCCGTCCGCCTGCACGAAGGGCTCGAAGACGTGCGAAATGAGCTCGGCGGGAATGCCGATGCCGCTGTCGCGCACCCGGAGTTCCACCCTCCCGTCGAGCGCCGCCACGCTGGCGACGACGGTCCCTCCCTCGTGGCTGAACTTGGCCGCGTTCTGCAGCAGGTTGCCGACGGCCTGGGCGATGCGCGTCCGGTCGGCATCGATCCAGGCCGCGCCTGGTGGCATCTCGACCCGCAGCTCGATGCCGCGTCCCTCGAACAGCGTCCGGTGGTCGTCGCAGGTCCCGCGCAGGACGTCCCGGGCGTCGAGCCGCGTGCGCTCGAGCTCAATCTTCCCCCGCTCGATCCGGGTCACGTCGAGCAGGTCGTCGACGAGGCGAGTCAGCTGCTCCACCTGACGTCCGATGACCTCCTTGGCTCGCGCGGCCTGCTCGCTCCCAACCGGCGCGTGATGGAGCAGGTGCACGCTGTTGCGGATGGGCGCGAGGGGGTTGCGCAGCTCGTGGGATAGCACCGCCAAGAACTCGGTCTTGCGCTGGTCCGCCTCCCGCAGGGCCTCCTCGGCGCGCTTGCGCTCGGTGACGTCGTACATGGCGCACAGCCGGCCTGGACGCCCCGCCAGGGTGATGGCGCTGACGGTGACCTCCATGTCCATCAGCGTCCCGTCCTTCCGCCGATGACGGAAGACTCCCACCGTGGTCTCATGAGCTCCGCGGTGCGACTCGATCACCTCCCGGGCCCGGGCCCGGTCCTCGGGCGCTCGCACGTCCAGCACCGTCATCGTGAGGAACTCCTCGCGCGACCACCCGTACGCGTCCACCGCCGCCGCGTTCACCGCCAAGAACCGCAGGGTGTTCTCGTCGAAGACGAACATGGGGTTGGGGTTGGCGACGAACAGCAGGCGGTATTGCTCCTCACTCTGGCGCAGCGACTCGCGCGCTCGCCTCTGCTCGGTGACATCCCGAAGCATCGTGGAGGCACCCTGCACCCGCCCCTCGCCGTCCCGGAGCGGCCAGACGGTGACGGCGACGTCGATCAGGCCGCCGTCCTTCTTCAGACGCTGCGTCTCGAGGTTGACGACCCGTTCCCCCTTCCGGATCCGGGCCATGATGCCGCTCTCCTCGAGACGCCTGTCCAGAGGGATGATGAGCTCGACCGGCCGGCCCGCCATCTCGTCCTCCCGATACCCGAGGAGCCGCTCCGCCGCCGCATTCCAGGTGAGGACCCGTCCCTGGAGATCTTTGGAGACGATGGCGTCGTAGGAGCTCTCGACGATGGCCGCAAGCCGCGCCTGCGCCGCCTGGGCCCGGCGTTCCTCGGTCTGGTCACGAAAGACGAGCACCACGCCCGAGATGCGCCCGGTGGCATCGCGGATGGGGGCGCCGCTGTCGGCGATGGGTCGCTCGGTGCCGTCCCGGGCCACGAGCGCCGTGTGGTTGGCGAGCGCCACGATCGCGCCTTCGCGCAGGACCCGGTCGGCGGGGTTCGCCACAGGCTGGCGCGTGTCCTCGTTGACGATCCGGAAGACCTCCTCGAGCGGCCGTCCCATCGCCTCGGCGGCCGTCCAGCCGGTGAGCTGCTCCGCCACCGCGTTGAAGGCGGACACCCGCTGCTGCCCGTCGGTGGCAATGACCGCGTCCCCGATGCTCTGCAAGGTGACCGCCAGCCGCTCGCGCTCGGCGGCGAGCCGGTCCTCTGCCTGCTTGCGCTGGGTGACGACCTCGCTGAAGAGGATGATCCCGCCGATCTCGCCGGTGAATTCACGCCACGGGTGGATTTCCCATCGGACCCAGTCGACGGTCCCGTCGGGCCTGGGGAATGGATCCTCGTCGCACTTCTCCACGGCGCCCGCCAGGCAGCGTCGGTGGATCTCCCTCCAGCGGTCGGGGATCTCCGGGAAGACGTCGTAGTGGCTCCGTCCCAGCAGGTCCCGGGAGCGGGTGCGGTAGTCGCTGGCGTATCGGCGGCTGACCGCGAGGTACCTCATGTTTCGGTCGAACATGGCGACTGCGGCGGGCGTGTACTCCACGAAGAGCCTGAGCCGCTCCGCGTTTTCGCGCAGCGCGCGCTCCATTCGCCCCAGCTCGTCCCCGAGGTGAATGTCGGCCTGGTTCTCCAGGGTGAGGAGGACGGCGCTCCTCCCCTCGCGCTCGTAGGGAGTCGCGCTCACGAGGACCGCAATCTCCTCGGCCCCGCCTTGCTCGTTCCGCCTTGTCACGACGGTCTTCGCCCGGTGCACGCTCCCGGACGCGAGCGCCTTCGCGACCGAGTTGCGCACGACGCACTCGGCGCAGTGCTCGTGACGGCCACATCCGCCGGGGCCCGCCGATTCCACGCAGAGCAGGACCTCTCCCAGCCGCCCGGCGATGCCCGCTGGGCCTGCCCCGGTGCCGAGCATCAACTGCGCAGCTCGGTTCGCCAGAAGAAGCCGGACGTCGTCGTCGACGATGAACGTCGGCGCCGGGTAGTTGTCGAAGAGCTTGCGGTCCAGCTCGCCGAGGAAAGGGCTATGCGTCGTCATGTCGCCGTTCGGCCCTTCCCCAAGGATGCGGAGGCCGCGCAGGGGCCACCCTCCGGATTATGGCGCCACGCTCTGCCCGACCTGTCAATACCTCGACACCTGCAGGAGGCCCCGCGGGCCCTGGCGGGCGCCACCGGCGCGCCCGAACGCGAGTCGGCTCCTCTGCCCGAGCGCCCCCGGTTCTTGCGCAATTCCCGAAGGGCACGATCCTGCGCACCGAGGGCAAGCGTTCGCCCCCCTGCCCACCTTCGCTCGAGAACCCTCGGCGCCGTCTCACGGACACAACGAAGGCGACCTCGCGCCTGCGTGGGCCGAGCCTCCTTCACGTGCGCGAGCCACAAGCGACCGATGCCCGAGGGCAGGCCCTCCGTCTCTCCAGCAGCCGAGCGGCGCGAGCCCCGGCTCCCGCAGCCGTCCCACCCTCGACGCCGTGGGCGCGATCGCGCTCTGGGGCGCCCTCGCCGCGCTCGCGCTCAGGCTCCGGCGCGTGCCACCCTTTCTCCTGCTCGGCCTGGCGCTGCTTCTCGGCTCCGTCTGGGGGCTGCGCGCCATGCGCCTTCGAGCCTTGCGGCGGGGCCTGCTCCTCCTCGGCATCTACGGTCTCTTCGCCTACCACTTTTGCCTTTTTTTGGCGCTCCGGCTTGCGCCGCCTGTCGAGGCAAACCTCGTCAACCATCTCTGGCCGCTGCTCATCGTGGTCCTCAGCCCGATCTTCCTGCCAGCAACGTCGCTGCGGCCGCGTCACGTCGCGGGGGCGCTTCTCGGCTTCGCGGGCGCGGCCTTGCTTGCGACCGGGGGGCGGATGGGGTTTTCGCGGGAGAGCGCCACCGGATACCTCCTCGCGCTCGCGGCGGCCTTCATCTGGTCCACCTACTCGCTGCTCACCCGACGCGTGAGCCACTTCCCGAGCTCGGCGGTCGGCACCTTCTGCCTCGCCTCCGGGCTGATCGCCCTCGCCTGTCATGCGGTCCTCGAGCCGCGCTATCGGCTGGCACCGGCGGAGATCCCGAACCTGCTCCTCGTCGGGCTTGGGCCCATGGGTGCCGCCTTCTATCTCTGGGATCGCGCCCTCAAGAGGGGCGATCCGCGGATCATCGGGACGCTCGCCTACCTTGCCCGCTGCTCTCCACGCTCCTCATCGCCGCGTTCGGCGAGGGCGCCCTCACCCCGCTCTCCCTCGCCGCCATGGTGATGATCGTCGGGGGCGCCGCCGTCGGCAACTGGCCGGCGGCGAAGAGCGAGTAGCCCGCGAGACGCGAAGTGGCCGATCCTCGCGCCGGAGCGGGGCGGACAGAGGCGCCTGCCACAGCGTTCCCGCCTAGTCGCAGGTACTGGTGCGCCAATCGAAGCGGGCTGCGAGCCGCCGCGTCAGCCAGGTCCCGACGAGGACGCCCGCGACCGAGGCCCCCGCCGCCA
>Ga0335079_10002682_pt1 | contig 20483 bp, 12 predicted proteins | sample Lox_Sample_33_FD_206719 | JGI IMG/M metagenome (GOLD analysis project Ga0335079, IMG submission 206719) | Soil microbial communities from Loxahatchee National Wildlife Refuge, Florida, United States - Lox_Sample_3.3 | ecosystem: Environmental > Terrestrial > Soil > Wetlands | place: USA... | reverse complement strand
TCTACGTTGCGATCGGCCTGTTCAGCGTGATCCTCTCGTACAGGAGGGCGACGACAGTCAAGGAGAAGAAGCAGCTCCTCTGGATCATGCTGGGGCTCGCCGCCGGTCCCACGCCGTTTCTCTTCCTCACGGTGCTCCCGGAGCTCTTCCTCCCCTCGGGGCTGATCCCGGAGGAGGTGACCGAGCTCTTCTTCCTCCTCATCCCGGCCGCCTTTGCCATCTCGTTCGTCAGGTACCGCGCCCTGGACATCGAGGTCGTGATCAAGCGGACGACGGTCTACGCGCTCGTCCTGGGGTCCGTGGTCATCCTCTACTCGCTCGTCGTGGGTGTCTTCTCGCTCCTCGTAGGGGCGTACGTGCCTGCCGCGGGTGCCGCGGGCGCGGTGGGCGCCGCGCTCCTGTTCAACCCCGTACGCGGGCGCCTCGAGCGCTGGGTGAACAGGAAGTTCTTCCGCGTGACGTACGATTTCCGGGATGCAGCCCGGAGGGTGCTCGACAGCGTCGGCCGCGCCGAGGACGAGCCCGAAGTGGGGAAAGCGATTCTGCGGAGCACCGACGAAATCATACCCGTCGAGCGGATCGCGGTGCTGACGCTCGCCGGGGAGGGAGAGAGCCGGGAGGTGGCCTCGCGCGGGTTCGAGCGCGCTCCCGGGCTCGGCCTCCGCGCGTGGAAGAGCCTCGACGGGGAGCCCTCAATTCCCCGCGCTGTGCCGGGCGCGGTGGAAGCAGGCGTCCCGGTGCGCCCGCTCCCGGCCGATGGGGGGGAAGGAGGGGGGATTGTGGCGGCATTCCCCATGACCGATTCGCGCGGGCGCACGAGCGGCTGCATCGCCGTCGGGGGGAAGAAGTCGGGGGCGCGATTCAGCGCGGAGGACCTGGACCTCATGATGGAGCTTGCCGCGGAGACGAGCCTCGCGCTCGGGCGCATATCGCTCCAGCGCCGGCTCCTCCTCGAGCAGGCGGCAGCCCGCCGGCTGGAAGAGCTGAACAGGCTGAAATCGGATTTCGTCTCGTACGTCAGCCACGAGCTCAGGACTCCGCTGACGTCGATCAAGATGTTCGCCGAGATTCTCCGCTCCCGGAGGCTCCGCCTCGGGAGGACCGCCAGGGGGTATGTCCGCGTGATCGAAGGCGAATCGGAGCGGCTCGGCCGCATGGTCAGCACGATACTCGATTCCGCCCGCATCGAAAGCGGCGTGCAGGAATACCGTCCGGTCCCGGGCGACCTCCGCGCGCATGTCGGGAAGGCCCTCGCGGCGATGGAATACCAGCTCACGCAGCACCGGTTCCGCTTGTCGCTCACGCAGCCCCGCCGTCCCCTCACCGTGTGCGCCGATCCCGACGCGGTGGTCCAGGCCGTCGTCAATCTTGTGGCCAATGCGATCAAGTACGCCGGGGAGCGCCGGGTCCTCACGGTGCGCCTCGGCAGGCGCGGAGGGGCATGCCAGTGCGCCGTGCGCGACAGGGGGATCGGCATCGAGCGCGACCTCCTGCCGCATATCTTTGAGCGGTTTTACCGGGCGCCCGGCGTCCGCCGCACCTCGGGGGGCGTGGGACTCGGCCTGCCGCTGGTGCGTCACATCATGAGCGTCCACGGGGGGAGCGTCGAAGTCAGCAGCGTCCCCGGGAAGGGGAGCACGTTCACGCTCCTGTTTCCCCCGTTCGGCTTCCCCCGGGACCACCATCCACGACACCGGAGCATGAGCAATGAACACCATCCTGGTCATTGAAGACGATCCCCCGATCGCGCGGGGGATCGAGCTTGCCCTCGAGGCGGAACACTTCCGGGTGCTCGTCGCGCCGACGGGGGAGAAGGGATTCGCCCTCGCGCAGCGGGAAAATGTCGACCTGATCACGCTGGATTTGATGCTTCCCGACAGGAGCGGCGAGGACGTCTGCCGCGATCTCCGGAAAAAGGGGGTTGGGACCCCCATCCTGATGCTCTCCAGCAGGAAGGAGGAAATGGACAAGGTCGTGGGGCTGGAGATCGGCGCGGACGACTACATGACGAAGCCCTTCAGCACGAGAGAACTCGTGGCGAGGGTCCGGGCGTTGCTGCGCCGCGTGAAGGAGCTGCCGAAGGACATCGCCGCGTACACGATCGGCGACGTGCGCCTGGACTTCAGGCGCCAGGAGGCGTATAAAAAGAAGGCGTCGCTCAAGCTCACCGTGCGTGAGTTCGAAATCCTGAAGTACTTTGCCCGCCATGAAGGGGAGGTGGTCACGCGCGACATGCTCCTGGACGAGGTGTGGGGGTACGAACACTTCCCGACGACGCGGACGGTCGACAACTATATCCTCTCCATCCGCAAACGCATCGAAGACGATCCCGCCCACCCCGTGCACCTGGTGACGGTGCACACCGCGGGATACAAGCTCGTCGTGCGCGGCGCGGGCGCTTGAACCTTGGCCGGAAGATTCGTACGTTGCCCACCACATGTCGACGCGGCGTGCAATGATCAGTGCTGAGGAAGCCCTTCGCATCATCCTGGAGGCGGTGCGCGCCGTCCGGGGGGAGACGATTGGCGTCGCTCGCGCCGCGGGCCGCACCGCCGCCGAGGATATCACCTGCCGCACCGACGTTCCCCCTTTCGATAACAGCTCCATGGACGGCTTCGCACTCCGCTCATCCGACGTCGCGGCCGCGGGGCCCGGCCGCCCCGTGCGCCTGGCCCTGGCGGGGGAGTCGAGCGCCGGGAACCCCTTCGGCGCGAAGCTCCCCGCGCGTGCGGCCGTGCGCGTCATGACGGGGGGCGTGATCCCGCGCGGCGCCGATACCGTCGTTCCCCTTGAGCAGGCGGAAGGTGCCGGGACTGGCGCCGTCCTGATCCGCGCTCCGTCGCGGGCGGGATCGTACATCCGCCGCAGGGGCGAAGACATTCCCCGCGGGCGCCGCGTGATCGTCCGGGGGGATCTGCTCACGCCGCCGCATATCGGCGTGCTCTCATCGCTCGGGCGGACGCGCGTGAGCGTCGCGCGCAGGCCGCGCACGGCGATACTCGCCACGGGGGACGAACTCGTGCCCCCGGGGAGAATACCCGGGCCGGGCAGGATCAGGAACAGCTCCTCATATGCGCTGGCGGGAATGGTCGAAGAAGCGGGAGGGGAGCCCCGCTTCATCGGGATTGCGCGGGACAGGAAAGAAGCGATACGGAGAAAGGTGCTCCGGGGGCTGGCGGCGGACATTCTCCTCCTGACGGGCGGCGTCTCCGTCGGGGCCCGTGACTTCGTCGGCGAAGTCCTCCGCGATGCGGGCGTCGACATCCGGTTCTGGAAAGTGAATATCCGGCCGGGGAGCCCGCTCCTGTTCGGCGTCGCGCGCCGCACGCTCGTGTTCGGGCTTCCCGGCAACCCGGTGTCGACCGCCGTCACGTTCCTCCAGTTTGTGAAGCCCGCCCTCCGGAGGATGCTCGGCCAGAGAGACGTGTTTCCCTTCCGGTTCGCCGCCCTTGCCGACGAATCGCTGGAGTGCGGGGGGGGGAAACGCTGCTATCTCCGGGGGATCGTCCGCAGCGAGGCGGGGACGCTTCGCGTGCGGACGACGGGGAGCCAGAGCTCGGGCGTCATGACGTCGATGCTCGCGGCAAACTGCCTCATCGTACTGCCGGAAGGGGGGAAGGCCCTCTCGCCGGGCGACCTCGTCGAGATCGAGCTCCTGCGCGACCCCGCTTCGGGTGCGCGCTCAGGGGGGAAGAGAAGCGATGCGTGACGTATCGGCAAAACCGGTTTCCCTCCGGACCGCTGCGGCGGAAGCGACGCTCACCTGCGCGGGCGCGACGATCGCGCGCATCCGCTCGGGCGATCTTCCCAAGGCTGATCCCCTGGCTGTCGCCCGCGTCGCGGGGATTCAGGCGGCGAAAAACACGAGCCTCCTCATCCCGTACTGCCACCAGGTCCCCCTCGATCATGTGGCGCTGGAAATAACGCCGGGGGAAAGCTCCATACATATCCACGCCGAAGTCAGGGCGGTCTGGAAAACCGGCGTCGAAATGGAGGCGCTGGCGGCTGCAACGGCGGCAGCCCTGACGCTCTACGACATGCTGAAGATCATCGACGACACGATGGAGATACAGGCCGTCAGGCTGGCGGGGAAAAAGGGGGGGAAGTCGGATTTCACGCCCCCCTCAAGGGAGATTGCGGCGGGCGTGATCGTCCTTTCCGATACCGCTTCGCGGGGGGAGAGGAAAGACACGTCGGGCGCGGCGATTCGCGCCCGGCTGGAATCGCTCGGCGTGCGCATCAGTGAGTTCCTCGTGCTTCCCGATGAGAGGGAGAAGATCGCCCGCGAGCTGATCCGGCTCTCCGACGGCGGGGGGCTCGACATCATTGTCACCACGGGGGGGACCGGCGTCGGGCCCCGCGACAGGGCGCCAGAGGCGACGCAGGACGTCATTGAACGGTCCCTCCCCGGCGTTGCGGAGGCGCTCCGTGCCCATGGCCAGGAGCGGAACCGCTACGCCATGCTCTCGCGCGGCGTGGCCGGCGTCCGCGGCCGGACGCTCATCGTGAACCTCCCGGGTTCCGAGAGAGCCGTCGGGGAGTCGCTCGACGTGCTCTTCCCCTGGATTCTCCACGCGCTCGACATCCTGCGGGGCGCGGGGCACGGCGCCTGAGCCGGCTCAGGGCGATTTCTGCTGCGGGGCTCCCTGCGGGGTGCCGAGGCGATAGAGTATTTTCCGCTTGCCGAGTTCCACGATCACCGTGTCTCCCCCCGCCTGGCGCACGCTGGCCCCCTGGAGCTCGCGCTCATTGACGAGCGTGTCGAGGTAGAGCGTGAGCGTCGTGGTTTTTCCCCGTTCCTGTACGCGCGCCGGAACGGTTGACTCCCCGGCCTGGCGCTGCTTTGCGCCGGGGAGAGCGCTTGCCGGCTCCTGCCTGATCCGGAATTCCTGCCGGTCACCCGCGAGTGCGTCCTTCGACACGCTTCCTTTCAGCTCAGGGACTTCCTTCTTCAACGCAGGCGCTCCCTGTGCGCGCGCCGCACCCGATTCCTGGAGTGCCGTAGCCTCCCCCCGTGTCTCCTCAATGACCCCCTCCGACCAGTATCCCTCCCCCTCTGCGGGGAGGGCTGCGGCCGGCAGCCGGAGCTGATCGCCCGCCGGCTTCTCCTCATGTTCCGCGGTCGCGCGTTCCGCGTCTGCAAGCGATTTTACGGCATGAGGTGCGCCGGAGGTCCCCGGCGGCGGCGATGGGGCGTTCGCCGCCGATAACCCCGGAGCCGTTTGTACCTCGTCGCGCCGGGCCGGCCCGGGTGTGATTGTCCGCGCCCCGGCGACGGGTGGCGGCGCGCCGCTCCCCCATCCCTCGAGCAGTGCGACGATGAGCCCGCTTCCCGTGATAACGGCGACTACGGCCGCGGCGGCGAGCATGCGCCATCGGCGGCGCGAGCGGTCGAGCGCGGCGATCCGGCGGCCGAGCGAGCCGGCGAGATCCGCGCGCCCCGCCATCCGCACGCCGGCGGCGATCATCGCCTCGTGCCTGAGCGCGTCGCGGCAGAGGGGACAGTCCGCTGCATGCGCGTCCGCCTCGCGTCGTTTCTCGTCATCGAGCGTTCCCAGCGCATAGCGCTCGAGAACGTCCTCCGGGATGTGTCCCGCCTCAGTCATTGCCCGACATCCTCTTCTTCACCAGCTCCCCGAGCGCCTTCTTGCACTGGTACTTCCGCGATTTCACGGTGTCCGCGTTCGCCATCCCCAGCCGGGCGGCGATCGACTCCATCGGTTCCTCTTCCCAGTAAAACATGAGCAGGATCGTCCGGCATGGCTCGCCCAGCTCGTCGAGCGCCCGCCGGACAATGGATGCCTCCTCCTCGCTGATCGCCTCTTCGAGCGGTGACTCCCCGCCGTCAGGCGGGTCAACCGCCTCGCCGGCGATCTCCCTCCGTCCCCTGGCGCGCCGGCGGAACCAGATATGCTTCGCGGTCGCGTAGATATACGTGCCGAGCCTGGCCGACAGGCTGAACCTGCCGGTGCGGACGTTCTCCCAGAGCGCGACAAGCGCCTCCTGCAGGACGTCGTCCGCATCCTCCCGCCGGCCGCCTCCCCGGACGACAAGCGATTCCACCGCCCGGCGCTGGTCCCTGTACAGCTCGAGGAGCGCATCCTCCTCCCCCTTCCTGATCCTGTCGATCAGCGCTGCGTCCCTGCCGGCAAAGGGGAGGAGTTCCGCCATTTACCTTCCCGTGGTTAATGTCATTAACGGTCACGATGTAAACGCCACAACATACGACAATGGCCATCAATTGACAATGGAGGATGGACGATGGAAAAACGAATCGTGTGTGGTGCAGTCCTGTTGCTGGGGGGGGTGTTCTGCCAGGCGCGGGGCGGCGAGCGGACCTCCGTGGACCTGACCGTATACAACCAGAACCTCTCGCTCGTCAGGGAGGAGAGGACGTTCGCGCTTGAACGCGGCATATCCGAGGTCATCGTGCCGGACATCCCTTCCACGATCGACGGGACTTCTGTACACTTCCGCTCAATGACGGACCCCGCGGGGGTGCGCGTCCTGGAACAGAACTACCAGTACGACCTCGTCCATCCCGCCCGGCTGCTCGAACGCTACCTGGGGAAGGAAGTGGACTTTGTGCGGACGGATCCCGTGACGCACCGCGAGGACACGGTGAGGGCGCGTCTCCTCTCTACGGGGTACACGGACCAGCGCGGCTACGGCAACGTCCCGGCATACGCCATGACCGGAGGACTCATCGCGGAGGTCGGCGGAAAAATCGAGATCGCGCCGGAGGGACGCCTGGTGCTTCCCGCGCTCCCCGACGGTCTCGTCCTGAAGCCCCGGCTGCAGTGGCTCGTGGAGAGCGACAGGCCCGGAGAGCACGCGTCGGAGGTGAGCTATCTTGCGGGCGGCCTCTCCTGGAACGCGGATTACATCGTGCTGCTCGACCGCGCGGACGCGCGGTTCGACCTGACCGCCTGGGTGACGCTCGTGAACAACTCGGGGACGGCGTTCCGCAACGCGGGCCTGAAGCTCGTGGCGGGGGACGTGAACATCGTGCAGAACGCCATTGCGGGGATGATGAAGGCGAGGAGCGACGCCGCACTGAACGAGGCGGCCGCGGCGCCGCAGTTCCGTCAGACATCCCTGTTTGAATACAAGCTCTACACGCTCTCCAGGCGGACGGACCTTGCGGAAGGGGAAACGAAGCAGATCGAGCTGACGTCGGGGAGAAACATCCCGGTGCACAAGACGTTCGTCTACGACGGCCAGGGGGAGAGCTGGCGCTCGTGGCTCAACAACCCCTCGTACAGGAACCAGGGGAGCCTGGGACAGGAGTCGAACCCGAAGGTCGGCACGTTCCTGACGTTCCGCAACGCGGAAAGCGGGGGACTGGGGATGCCGCTGCCGAAGGGGAAGGTCCGCGTCTACAAGCGGGACGACGACGGGAGGGAGCAGTTTATCGGCGAGGACGAGATCGATCACACGCCGAAAGACGAGGATGTGCGCCTCTACCTCGGCAACGCGTTTGACATGACGGGAGAGCGGTCGCAGAAAGATTTCCGATCCTTCGCGGGAGGCCGCGTGGTGGAGGAGACGATACAGGTCCGCGTCCGCAACCACGGCGCCTCGGCCGCGGACGTGCAGGTCGCGGAACACCCGTGGCGGTGGGCAGGATGGGACATCGTGGATTCCTCGCATGAGTGGACGAAAATCGACCAGAGCACGCTCCGGTTCCCCCTGCACATCGCAGCGGGAGGAGAAGGAACAGTAACGTACACGATCAGGTATTCCTGGTAATGCACTTCAAGGGAGGTCCCATGAACAGATCGCTCGTTGTCGTCGCCGCGCTCTGCGGCTTTGCACTCGGGGCGCGCCCCCTGGCCGCGATGTCGTTCCCCGGCACGTCGGACGTCCTCGCGCTCTCGGGGAAACTGAACTGTCCCGTCGTCCCGGCCTCGGGGGGGAAAGCCTGCCTCCAGATTGCGCTCTCGGCGCGCGATCAATCTCCGTCGTCCAGGCGCCCCCTCAATCTGTGCGTCGTTCTCGACAGGAGCGGGTCGATGGGGGAGGAAGGGAAGATGGCCAGCGCGAAGGCCGCGCTCTGTGCCCTCATCGAAGGGCTCCGGGATGAGGATCTCTTCTCGCTCGTCATCTATGACGACGTCGTGGATGTCCTCGCGTGCGCGGCCCCTGTGCGCGACCGCCGCGCCCTCCGCGACCTGGTCGAGGGGATACAGCCCCGCGGGTGGACGAACCTGGGAGGAGGATTGCAGGAGGGTTTCCGCCAGGCCGAACGGTACGCCGCCGGGCCCTACGTGAACAGGGTTGTCCTCCTCTCCGACGGGCTGGCCAACCGCGGGATCACGGACCCTGCCGCGCTGGGGCGGATCGCCCGCGCGTACAGGGAGCGCGCTATTTCGCTCACGACGATGGGTGTGGGACTCGACTACAACGAGAACCTGATGTGCACGCTCGCCGCGGACGGGGGGGGCAACTATTACTTCATTGAAAGCGGCCGCGACCTGGCATCGGCGTTCCGGGGCGAATTCCGGACGCTCGGCGCCGTCGTCGCGCAAAACGGGGTCATCGTGCTCCACCCCGCGCCGGGGGTGCGCATCCTGGATGTCGTGGGGGCGGCCTACGCGGCGGACGATGGCGCCTGCCGCATCCACGTCGGCGACGTGGCGGCCGGAGAACGGCGGGAATTCACGGTCCTGCTCGACATCCCGCCGGGCTGCGGGACGCTTGAGGTCGTGCGGGGGGAAGTCCGGGCCGAGGTGTGCGACGGACGGCCGCTGGTGGCGTCGCTCGGCCCCGTGCGCGTCCGCTTCAGCGACGACGCCGCGGCCGTGGAGCGGTCGCGTGACGAGGAGACGCAGGCCAGGGCGGACGTCGCGCTTTCGACGCGCGCCGTGGAACGCGCGATGCAGGCCCTGGATGAGGGGAAGAAGGACCTGGCTGAGCGAGAGCTTGCCGCGGCCGGCGCGGCGCTCGCGGCTTCCCCGGCCGCGACGAGCGCGGCGTCAGCCCCGGCAATACGCGCGCAGGCGGAGCGGCTTGCATCGTACCGGCAACAGATCAGGGATGCCGGCGCGCCTGCGGGGAAGGCCAAGAAAGCGATACAGTTCGAAAACTACCGGACGCAGCGGGAGGCAGGCAGGTAGCGGGGGATCATTTCGTGGCGAACCGGAACGGGATCGTGAGCCAGGAGGCGACCGGTCCCGTTGTCATTTCCGCCGGCGCGAATTGCGACGCCATGATCGCGTCGATCACCGGCTGTATGAGCAGATCGTTCGTGCTCTTGAGCGTGACCGTCTGGACGGGTTTGCCCGTCGCATCGATGCGCACCTGCACCACCACCTGTCCCGTGACGCCGCCCAGGAATCCCCCCTCGGAGATCTTCGGCTTCTGCAGGCGGATGATCCTCGCCTGCTTCTCGACGGCAACGAAGGGGGCGGGAGACGCGGTGTCGACGGCCTTCGCCGGGGGAGGGGCTTCTTTTTGTGCGGGCTGGGGTTGCGCGGCCATGACGGGGGGTTGCGATTCGGGGGGCGGCGGAGGTGCGGCCTTATGCGCCTGCGCGGGGGCGGGCCCCCCCGAGGTCTTCTTCCCCCGCGGGGGCGGGGTCTCCGGTGCAGGCTCACCGCGCACGGTCACGTCGGTCACCTCGGGAGTGGCCGAGGAGGAATCGTCCTGCGTGACGAGGAAATTCTGCTCGTCAGTCTCCGCCGGCGCGCCGATGAACTGTTCCGCGGCGGCGGGGGGGAGCGACGTGATTGCCGGCTTCTTGTAGACGTTCCGCTGGTAATAGTAATAGAGCAGCGCGCCCAGGACGCAGAGCGCGATCACGATCAGCGTGACGAGGAGGGCGGTGCCGCGCGTCTTCCTCCGCGGCGGTTCCGGGGCGCGGACGGAACGCGGCGTCTCGCGCGCCAGGTGTTGCGGGGAGGACCACTCCTCCGTCATCATCGGCGTGGTGTCGGGCTCCTGCGCCGGGGCGCCGTCGGCGGGAAGGGGGATCGCGATGGTGGGGGGGGCCGGGGAGGCCGCGCGCGCGGAATCTCCGCGCTTCATCTGCGCCAGCGCCTCAAACTGCTTCTCGAAATCCCTGGCGATGCCGTTCTCGGGATCGATGATGAAGACGCGGCGAATTTCCGCCAGCGCGTGATCGTACTCTCCCTTGCGGATATAGTCGTGGGCGTGCTGGAAATACTGGTTCTTGAGCCATTCGAGCGCGGCCGCCTTCTCCTTCCGCTCCTGGGACGCGTCCGCGGCCTTGAGCGCCGAGACATCGGTGACGGTGCCGGGCGACCGCGTGGATTCGAGCGCGCGCTCGATAATCGAGGGGATGGACTCGAGGATGTCGGTGCGCTGCTCATCGGTGAGCGCCTTTGCGTTGTGGAGCTCGTGCAGCTGCTCCGCCTGGCGCTCGAACGCGAGCACGTAGACATTGCGGGGGGCAATCGACTTTGCCGCACGGACCGCCTTCACGGCGGCCTCGTAGTTCCCCTGTTCCGCGTGCGCAGCCGCTTCGGAAAGCTGCCGCTCCAGATGAGAGATGTCCACGCTGTCCTGTGCCGGCATGTCCTTGATGCCGGGGAATATATCAATCCCCGGTGAGAATTTCAAAGGGGAATGCTATCGCCGAATGACCACGTCAATCGCCTGCCTCGTGTCGGGAAACACGACCTCGACAGTCCGCGACGCAGTGTCGTACGACCAGGCGACGGCGGCGGGGTCCGCCGGGAGGCTTGCCGTCCGCGGCACGTCCTTCCCCCCCAGTGTCACACCATGCGGGGGAGCGCCGAACGCGGCAAACCTCACGTCGACGCGACGGGGGGGAGGCTCATACGTCCCGGAGACCGGGCCGAGCGCGAGCGTCCGGGTCTCGCCGTCTCCAGACTGCCTCAGCGTTCTCCGCCAGTATACTCCCCGTTCGTAGTCAAATGTCGTCCCGTCGTCCTCGTAGTAGGGAGACGTGTACTCGGTGCCCGGCTCGGGGGGGAACGCCGTAAGCGTGAGCGGGGAAATGGGCGCTTCTCCCGTATACTGGACGACCTGCTGCGTCGGGATGACCCCTCCTGCGCGGGCAAACAGGGGGATCCGCTCGAGCGGCGCGTCCACCGTAATGCTCCCGCCCCCCTCCAGGCGCTCCCCCGAGAGGAAATCGTACCAGGCGCCCCGGGGAAGGAGGACCCTCTTGCGCACGTCCCCCTGGACGATGACGGGGGCCACGAGCAGCTCCGAGCCGAACATGAACTCGTCCGCGGTCTCGGCGAACCTGGGGTCGTCCGGGAATTCGAGAAGCATCGCCCTCATGGCGGGGAGCCCCGAGGCGGAGGCTTCCTGCATCGCGGTATAAATGTAGGGGAGAAAGCGGTAGCGAAGATTGATCGTTTCCCTGTTCATTGCCGTGATCGTATCCCCGAATTCCCATGGCTCCTTGTTGATCTCCCCCGTCACTGAATGAGCCCGCATCAGGGGCGTGAACGCCCCGAGCTCGAGCCACCGGGCGAACAGCTCTCCCGAGGGGTGGCCGATGAACCCGCCGATGTCCGATCCGATGAAGGGCTGTCCCGAGAGTCCCATCCCGAGGCACATCGGAATTGCGATTGCCAGGTGTTCCCACGAGGAGACGTTGTCCCCGGTCCAGGCCGCGCTGTATCGCTCTCCCCCCGCGTACGAAGCCCGCGTGAGCACGAAGGGGCGTTGCCCGTGCATGAGGGGACGCACGCCGTCGTACGTTCCCCGCACCATCTCCATGCCGTACACGTTGTGGACTGCGGCGTGGGGGAGGGGGGAGCCGTCCCCCCCGTGCACCGCGTCGAGACCGATGGTTTTGCCGGGAGCGTCGAACACGGAGGGCTCGTTCATGTCGTTCCAGAATCCGCGGACCCCGTCCGCGACGAGGCCCGCAAACTGCGAACCCCACCACTCCCTCGTTGTGGTCGACGTGAAGTCGGGGAACGCGCACGTCCCCGGCCAGACTGACCCCGTCCAGAGGCCCCCGCCGCTCGCGCGGACGAACGCATCCCGGGCGAGCCCGGAGCGGAAGACAGCGTATGACGTGTCTGTCTTGATGCCCGGGTCGACGATGACCGCGACCGTGAACCCCATCGCGCCGAGATCGCCGATCAGCCGCTTCGGATCGGGAAACGCGCTCCGGTTCCACGTGAATATACGGTACCCGTCCATGTAGTCGATATCGAGGTAAATCATGTCGCAGGGGATGCGCCGTGAGCGGAACCCCCCGGCGATTTCCCGCACGCGGGATTCGGAGGCGTAGCTCCACCTGCACTGCTGGTAGCCGAGAGACCACCGGGGTGGAATCGGCATGCGCCCCACCATCGCGGTGAAGCGGGAGAGGATCTCCTTTGCCGAGGGCCCGGGGAAGAAGTAGTAGTTGATCTCCCCCCCCTCGGCGCCGAACGCATACCTGCTGCGGGATTCCTTCCCCATGTCGAACCAGGTCCGCCAGGGGTTGTCGAAGAAAATGCCGTAGGCCTTTCCGCTGCGGACGGCGAAGAAAAACGGAATCGATTGGTAGAGGGGATCGGTATCCGCGCCGTACGCCGGGATGTCGGAATTCCACATGGTCATCGCGGAATTCCGCTTCCGGATGTCCCCGGCTTTTTCGCCGAACCCGTAGTACTGCTCTCCCTCCGGCATCGCCATCCAGGCGCCCACGTCATTCCCGTCCCGGCACATCCCGAGCGAGGAATCGTCCCGCGCGATGACGTTGCCCGCCGGGTCGAGGAACGTCAGGCGGAGCGGCTTCATCCCCACGACGAGCGTCACACGGGGCGTCGAGACGCGGAGCTCCGCAGGGCTCTCCGCGAAGCGCGCGTGCCGCCCGGGCCATGCGCCCCGCACCACCGCCCATGAGCGATCCGGCGTCCCGGCGTCCGAGCGTCCGAACCGGATGTGCAGGACGTCGTCGGCGCAGACGGTCACGGTGAGCGTCTGGTCTCCCGCGCGGAGCGTGGCCGCGGTGTCGCCGGCGATCGTGACGGCGTCGACGTTCCCCGCCGAATGCCATGCGGCGGAGCAGCTGGAGGCCAGCAGCGCTGAGACGATGCTGAGGAGGAAATGTCGCATGCGGCCTAGAGGCTCTGTTCAGTCGCCGAATCGAAGAAGTGCATCTTGGACGTGTCCACGAGCAGCTCGTGCGGCCTGCCGACCTCGGGCGACCTGTCGCTCGCGATGCGGGCGACGTAGTGCGTGCCGGGGCCCGTGGAGAAATAGACGAAGATCTCGTTCCCGACCGGCTCGATCACCTCGACCTGCGCGGTGAAGGGGGAGAGCGTCGCGATGCCGCTCGGGCGGAATGCGTAGATGTGCTCGGGCCGGATCCCGAGCGTGACGCGTGCGGCGGCGGCGAACCGCCCGACGGTCCGCTCGTCCACCGGGAGGGCGAACGACGTCCCCTCCTGGTGAAACGTCCACGTGCCGTTTTTCCTGAGCGCGCCGGGGAAGAAGTTCATGGTCGGGCTCCCGATGAACCCCGCGACGAAGCGGTTTGCCGGCCTGTGGTAGATGCTCAGGGGCGTGTCGATCTGCTGCACGACGCCGTCTTTCAGGACGACGATTCTGTCCCCCATCGACATGGCCTCGATCTGATCGTGCGTCACGTAGATCATCGTGGTCTGGAGCTGGTGATGGAGCCGTGAGATCTCGGTGCGCATCTGCACGCGGAGGTTCGCGTCCAGATTGCTCAGGGGTTCGTCGAACAGGAACACCTTCGGCTGCCGCACGATCGCGCGGCCGAGCGCGACGCGCTGGCGCTGCCCGCCGGAGAGCGCCTTTGGCTTCCGGTCGAGGTACGACGAAATGCCGAGGATCTCGGCCGCATGCTGCACGCGGCGGGCGATCTCCGCCTTTTCGTATTTGCGGAGCTTGAGCCCGAACGCGAGGTTTTCGTAGACCGACATATGGGGATACAGCGCGTAGTTCTGGAACACCATCGCGATGTCGCGGTCCTTCGGCGCGACATCGTTGACCACCTTGCCGTCGATGCTCACGGTGCCGGATGAGATCTCTTCAAGCCCGGCGATCATCCTGAGGACCGTCGATTTGCCGCAACCGGAGGGACCCACCAGGACGACGAATTCCCTGTCCCGGATCGTCACGTCGACTTCCCTGACGGCGGTGACCTTGCCGTCGTAAACCTTTGTCACCCGTTCGAGCCTGACTTCAGCCATGGGAGCATTCTTTAGTGTAGTGTCGTAGGAGAGCGATGGGGAGGAAGAAATCGTCGAAATGTATGCAGAACGCGCTTGAAACACAAATACTCACGCTTCTCAGGCAAGTCAGGCCCTGAGGGGTCCGTGGAAGCCCTTCACAGTCGAACATGTTCAAAAAACTGGAAAAAACACTTGACTTTCAAGAGACTCTTCCTATATTCGTGGAAGCGCTTCCAGACTGTCCTCCAGTCCTTTTCAAACTCTCGAGTTTCTGTATCCCATGAGTGTGACGATCTACGACCTTGCGCGTGAAGCGGGGGTGGGCATCGGGACGGTGTCCCGTTGTCTCAACAACCACCCGAGTGTATCGGCGGAGACCCGCGCGAAGGTCCTGGAGGTCGTCAGGAGGCTGAGCTACCAGCCGCATGCCTACGCGCAGAGGCTGGCCTCGAAGAAGACGAACACGATCTCGGCGATCATCCCCTTCTTCACGAACTACTTCTTCATCCAGGTCCTGCAGGGGGTGCAGGACAAGGCGGCGGAGTTCGGCTTCGACCTGATCCTCTACGGAGTCAACAACACGGCGCAGGCGGACTACTACCTGAGGCGGTCGCTGCACAGGGGGCACGTCGACGGCGTGATGTTCTTCTCGATGAAGCTGCCGGAGTCGTACGCCGCGAAGTTCCGCGAGATCAGGCTCCCCCTCGTCCTCGTGGATGCCTACCACCCGGAATTCGATTCCATCAGCGTCAGGAACCTTGAGGGCGCCACGATGGCGACGCGGCACCTGGTGAAGCTGGGACACACGAACATCGCGATGATCAATGCGAGCCTGTCGACGCAGCCCGCGCGAGACCGGATGGAGGGATACCGCATCGCGCTGGAGGAGGCGGGGATCCCGTTCCGCTCGGACCGCGTCTTCATCTCCGCGATCGGGAAGCAGGACGGGTTCAACCGGGAGGCGGGGCGCGCGTCGATGGAAGACCTGATCGGGAAGAACGGGGGGCCGGACCGGGTGACCGCCGTCTTCATCGCGAGCGACGTCCAGGCGATGGGGGCGCTGGAAGGGGCCGCCGAGCTCGGGCTCCGCGTGCCGGAGGACCTGGCGATCGTCAGCTTTGACGATATCGAGCTGGCGCAGCACGCGCAGCTCACCACCATGCGGCAGCCGATGTACGAGATGGGCGTCCTGGCGCTCGACAAGCTCTACGCCAGGCTGAAGAACCCGGACGCGCCCCCGTCACTCACGACGTTTCTCCCGTCGCTGATCGTCCGCCGTTCCTGCGGCGCGCGCGTCGGCAGCGAGGAGCTGGTATGAAGCGGAGGCGTCAGCCGCACACCTGATACTGCACGCGAAGGAGCGAGCACCTCATGAACCCACGTCTACTGCTGCTGTCCGTTCTGCTGATGCTGGCGGGCGCCCTGGCGCGCGCCGGCAATTCGGGGAAAATCGCGGGTGATGTGAAGGACGCCCAGTCGGGCGAGGCGATCGTGGGCGCGAGCGTCCAGCTCCAGGGAACATCCATGGGAGCCGCATCGAACATCGACGGGTACTACGTCATCCTGAACGTGCCGCCGGGCACGTACACGCTGACGGTCTCGGGCGTGGGGTACAACAAGAAGACCGTGTCGAACGTGCAGGTCTCGATCGACCAGACCACGACGATGGATTTCAGGCTCACCTCGACAGTCGTCGAGGTGGGTGAAGAGGTCGTGACGGTGGCCGAGCGCCCCCTGGTGCAGAAAGACCTCACGGCATCAACCGCCACGGTCAACGGCGACCAGATCGCCGCGCTCCCCGTGACCGAAGTGGGACAGGTGCTCAATCTCCAGGCGGGCGTCACGGTCGATGCCAGCGGCGGGCTCCACCTCCGCGGCGGGCGCACCGGCGGCGTCGTCTACTGGATCGACGGCGTTCCGGTCACCGATGCGTTCAACTCCACGCAGGTTGTCGAGGTGAACAAGAGCCTTGTGGAGCAGGTCCAGCTCGTGTCGGGCGCCTACAACGCCGAGTACGGCCAGGCGATGGACGGCATCGTCAACATCGCCACGCGCGAGGGAAGCGGGAAGTTCAGCGGCTCTCTCAGCTCGTACGTCGGGAACTACGTGCCGGACAACGATGGTGCCAGCAAGGCGCTCTACACGGGCCTCGACCGGTTCAGGCCGTTTGACATCCGGAACTTCGAGGGATCGCTGAGCGGCCCCGTCACCGGGGACAACCTCACGTTCTTCGCCAACGGGCGGTACATCTATTTCGGCGGGGACATGTACGGGATCAACAGGTTCAACCCGCAGAACATCGCCCTCACCGACAGCACCGGGAAATTCGATCTCTACCGCGATCCCCAGGGAAAAGGGGACAGCTCGTTTGTGCCGATGAACTCCAGCGAGCGGATTTACGGACAGGGGAAGCTCACCTGGCACATTTCCCCCGTCATGAAGCTCACGGCGAACTACATTTACGACCATACAAAGTCCCAGCCGTACAACCGGCAGTACTTCTACGACCCGGAGGGGAACGGGGACGACTACAACTTCAGCCACACGCTGATCATGCAGTTCTCCCACTCGATCGGCGCGAACACGTTCTACACCGTGGGGGGGTCCTACTTCCGGAAGACGTTCGAGCACTACCTGTACCAGGATCCCTACGACCCCCGGTACGTGCACCCCAACCTGGAGATCACGCTGGACCCGTGGAGCTTCTACACCGGGGGGACCGACCTGACCCACACGGACAGGTGGGACGAGACGGTCCTGGGGAAGGTGGACGTTGCGAGCCAGGTCGACGAGCACAACCTGGTCAAGGCGGGCGTGCAGTATACGCGCCACAAGATCTTCTACGACAACTACACGCTCCAGCCGATCGCCTCGGAGACCGCCATCGATCTCGCCCATGCCAGCCCCTTCATCTCGACGTATATCCCGGACGTCTCCTCGCCGTACCACGACCAGTACCTCCACCACCCGGTGGAGTTTTCTGCGTATGTCCAGGACAAGCTGGAATTCAAGGACCTGATCGTCAACATCGGCCTCCGGTACGACTACTTCCAGCCGGACGGCGTCACGCTCGCCGACCCCTCCGATCCCGACATCTACAACCCGATCAAGCCCGGGAACATCTTCTTCGACTACAACGGGAACGGGATACAGGACCCGGGGGAGCCGACGAAGACCGTGGCCGACAGGATGGCGTACTGGTACGTGAAATCCCCCGCGAAGTCGGCGCTCTCCCCCCGGCTGGGATTCTCGTTCCCGATCACCGCCCGGGGGATCGTGCATTTCTCCTACGGCCACTTCTTCCAGATCCCGACGTACGAGCAGATGTACACCAATCCCGATTTCAAGATCGGCCAGGGGACCGGCAACCAGGGGCTCGTCGGAAACACGAACCTCGAGCCCCAGCAGACGGTCAAAGGAGAGCTTGGCGTTCAGCAGCAGCTCACGGACGATGTCTCGGTCGACGTCACCGCCTTCCTCCAGGATATCAGGAACCTGATCGGGACGCGGTCGAACGACATTGTCGTCTTCGGCGGCTCGGCCAGCTACACGCAGTACCAGAACACCGACTTCGGGTTCATCAAGGGGATCACGCTGAACGTCGACAAGCGCTTCTCCGGGGGTCTCACCGCCGCGCTCCATTACACCTTTATGGTGGCGCGGGGCAGCGCGTCCAACCCCGACGACGCCCGCAACGCCGTCCTGGGGGGCGCGCTCCCCGAAGTGCAGCTCAACCCGCTGGACTGGGACCAGCGGCACAACGTGAACGCGCAGGTGATCTACACGGCGCCGAACTGGGGGGCGAGCGCGAACATGACGTACCAGACGGGGCTCCCCTACACGCCCCGCCGCGTCACGGACATCACCGCGCTCCTCACGAACAGCCAGACGAAGCCCGACTACGTGAACGTCGACCTGCAGGGGCACTACGACATCCATTTCACCCCCCTGACCCTCGTCATCCAGCTCCGGGTCTACAACGTGTTCGACATCCGGAACCAGATCAACGTCTACACCGACACGGGTCTCGCGGGGGTGACGATCGACGAGACGAACGCGGCGCAGACGAATCCCCCGCAGCGCGTCAACACGCTCGACCAGTTCTATCATACGCCGACACAGTACTCGGAGCCCCGGCGCATCGAATTCGGCATGAATCTGGAGTTCTGACATGACGACCACAACACAGCGGGCGGCGCTCACGGCGCTTGTCGTTCTCACGGGGTGTGCGCTGGCGCTGGCGGACAGCGGGAGCCAGTACCGGCGGTACGCCATCATGAACGCCAACCAGGTGCGCACAGTGTTCGGCAACTGGGGGGTCATCGCCCAGCCCGCGACCGCCGGGCACCGGGGTGCGTGGCGCAACGACAACGACGGCTACATCGGCGATGTCAGCATTTTCGTCGGCGCCGAAATCCAGGCGCTGGACGTGGTGACAGGCAGGGACACGACGTTTCACTCGGTTGCCACGTGCCCGGTGGACCGGCCGACCCAGAAGACCGACACGGACCCCGCCACGGGGAAATACTGGACGTTCGAGCCTGAGGGGGGGTATTTCGCAGGGCCTCCGAACGAGCGGGTGGCGGTCAGCACGGACCCGACGACGTGGCCCCTCAGCTGGCCCGACAAGCTCTCCGACGGCCATGATCCGGGCTGGGCGGGCAAATGGAACGGCTACTTCGGCAAGAACAAGTTCAGCGCCGACGAAGAGACCTACTTCGTCATGGACGACAACAACGACGAGCGCTTCAACAACCCCAACAACAACATTTTCCACGTCGGCTTCCAGGCCGATTCGGCCAACCCGGCGCGCAAGGGGATGGGGCTCGTCGTCACGGTGCGCGCGCTCCAGTGGGCCCAGTTCCTGGCGAAGGACAACATTTTCTGGCTCTACGAGATCCAGAACACCGGGACGACCACCTACAACAAGATGGCGTTCGGGATGCTGGTCGGCACGTACGTCGGCGTGACGTCCACGGAGGACTACCAGGAATACAACGACGACTGGTCGTTCTACGACCCGACGCAGAACATCACGTACACGGGGGACTTCAAGGCGATCCACGGTCAGCCGATGAAGAACCCGCTCTGGGTGGGGGGGACCGGGCTCGTGGGGTACGCGTTCCTGGAGAGCCCGGGGAATCCCTTCGACGGGATCGACAACGACGGCGACGCCGACTCTTCGTCCGTCGGCATCACGGCGCCGGACTTCACCGCCGCGGATTTTGACACGACGGTCCTCACGGTCGGGAAGAAGGTCGTCCTGATCAACGACGATTTTTCCCGGACGGTCTATACGATTCAGGCGACAGACTCCGTGCTCCACACGCGGGGCTACACGCTCCACTTCACCCCCAACGTGACGAAGGTGGTGGAGGGGAACGTCCTGTTCGACGCGAGCGGTAATCCGTACGTCAATCCGAACGCGTACGACGGCGTCGACAACAACTTCAACGGGCTGATCGACGAGAATTACCGGCTCCACTACCACCAGACGAAGGTGGACCCGAAATCGCACCAGGTCCTCTTTGATATCCTCCGTCCCCTGCGCCACGTCGACTACACGACGGGCGCGGGCATGAGCCCCTACAGCATGATCGACGAGAAGCGGGACGACCGGATCGACAACAATCTCAACTGGCAGATCAAGTACGACGACGTCGGGATCGACGGGCTCGACGACGGCGCGTACGGTGCGCACGACGGGCTCCCGACATCCGGATACGACGTCAACTTCCACGACACCGGCCTGCCGGGCGAGCCGCACATCGACAAGACGGACGTGAAGGAATCCGACCAGATCGGCCTCACCAGTTTCAGTTATTTCACGCCGGCGGGTCAGATCGTGCTGGGCGACAAGGAGAGCCTGTGGCTGCGGCTGGTTCCCGGGTTCTTCGACGTCCCGACATCGATCGTGGGCGGCGTGCCCCAGGCGGGGGAGGACGGCGACTTCGTCTACGGCACCGGGTATTTCCCGCTGCTGGCAAAGTCCACGGAGCGGTTTTCGCTTGCGCTCGTGTACGGCGGCGGGATACTCGGGAACGAGGGACTGGACGCCGATCTTGCGGACCTCCTGAAGCACAAGCAGACCGTCCAGAAGATCTACGACGCCAACTACCAGTTCCCGCAGCCCCCGGACAAGCCGACGCTTTCGGCGGTCCCGGGCGACCACAAGGTCACGCTCTACTGGGACCGGAAAGCCGAGGCGACGATCGATCCCGTGCTCCTCACGAAGACGTTCGAGGGGTACCGGATCTACAAGTCGACGGATCCCAATTTCAGCGACATATTCACGATCACGGACGGATCCGGCTCTCCGCAGGGCTACAAATGGCTGCAGGAGTG
>Ga0335079_10002680_pt1 | contig 20490 bp, 24 predicted proteins | sample Lox_Sample_33_FD_206719 | JGI IMG/M metagenome (GOLD analysis project Ga0335079, IMG submission 206719) | Soil microbial communities from Loxahatchee National Wildlife Refuge, Florida, United States - Lox_Sample_3.3 | ecosystem: Environmental > Terrestrial > Soil > Wetlands | place: USA... | reverse complement strand
AAGGTGAGCTCCGCGGCGATCGGGCTGTCGGCTCTCATGGACGGGCTGTGGGTCGAGCTGAGCCTGAGCCCCGCGAGCTTCGCGCCCGGGAAAGCCGTCGCGCTGTGTGATGACTGGGTGCAGGCACTGGCCGCCGGCGCGTTTCCGGCGCTGCGCGTCGCTACAGGATCTTCTCGAACCAGTGGTGCGCGTACGGGTTGTCGTTGAAGCGCGCGATCTCGGCATAGCCGCACGAGCGATACAGCCGGAGAGCCTCCCCGAGGGATGAGTGGGTGTCGAGTCGCAGCGCCCGCAGGCCGCAGTCGCGCGCGCGCTGCTCGAGCTCGCGAAGGAACCTCCGCCCGATCCCGCAGCCCCGCGCACCCGGCGCGACCCACATGCGCTTGATCTCGCCCAGGTCCGGCTCGAGAAGCCTCAAGCCGGCGCACCCGACCGGCTCGCCCGCAAGATGCGCGACCAGCAGACAGCCCCGGGGCGGCGCCAGCTCGGACAGGGCGTCGCCCCCACCGTCACGGCTGAGATCGAAGCCTGCGGGGAATCGCACCGCGAGCTCGGCGAAGTACTGCTCGAGACAGTGCCGCGCAGCGGGACTTGATGGATCGGCCACGCCGATCTCGACGCCCGCGGCAGGCGCCGGCCGCCCGCTGCTCCTCACTTGTGCAGGTCGTCTATCCAGCGGACGAGCTCCGGAACCTCGACCGGCGTGATGTCCAGGTTCACGACCAGCCCCTGCTGCCCGCTGCGCGCGACCACACACTGCAGCCGCACCTCATCGCTGGCGTTGATCTCCTGATGCGGCACGTACGGCGGCACGTAGATGAAATCGCCCGCGGCCGCCTCGGCCGTGAACTCCAGGTGATCGCCCCAGCGCATGCGCGCCACGCCGTTGACCACGTAGATGACGCTCTCGAGATCGCCGTGGTGATGCGCTCCGGTCTTCGCCCTGGCATCGATGGTGACGGTGCCGGCCCAGAGCTTGCGCGCGCCGGTCCTCTCGGTGGTGACCGCCGCGCGCCGCTGCATCCCCAGGGTCTGCGCGGTGGCATCGTCCAGCTCGTCGGCGCGGATGATGCGCACGCCGTCAGTCCGCCAGCGGCGGATTCTTCCGCTCATGGGTCGATCCCCGGTGAACTGCCCCGGACAGTAGCGCGTTCCGTCCGCCGGCACCACGTGAGGGTGCGGAATGCTACTCTCGCGCCTCACTCCAACGCCCGCCAAGAGGACGAATCGTGACCCTACGCCTCACTATCCCCGTCATCGGGGCCGTGCTGCTCGCCGCGACGCCGGCCGCCTACCCTGCCGCCTTCAGCATCGAGCAGGTGCTGAGCGCTCCCTTCGCCTCCGATCTCGTCGCGGCACCCTCAGGGAGCGGCTTTGCCTGGGCGAGCGATGCGCGCGGGCGGCGCAATCTCTGGCTCGCGACGGCGCGCGCCGCGGGCGGCGGCTACCAGGCACGCGCGCTCACGCACTACACGGCCGATGACGGTCTGGAGATCACCGACATCGCCTTCATCGCGCACCGCGAGGCGCTGCTCTACGTGCTCGGGGGCGACCCGGAGTATCCCGACAAGCCGGCACCCAACCCGGCGCAGCTCCCGGACGGCGTCGTGCAGCAAGTCTACCTCGTCGACTTCGGCGGCCATGCGCCGGTGAAGCTCGGCGACGGCCACGCGCCCCTCGCCGCACCCGACGGCGAGCGCGTGTTATTTCTTCACGATGGCAAGGTCATGAGCGTCGCGCCGGGAAAGAACGCGCGCGCCGAACAGCTCTTCAAGATGCGCGGCACCGTCGACTCGCTGCGCTTCTCGCCCGACGGCCGGCAACTGGCCTTCGTGTGCACGCGCGGCGATCACTCCTTCGTCGGCGTGTACTCCTTCGCCGCGCGGACGCTCCGTTGGCTCGATGCGAGCTCCTCCTTCGATTTCGAGCCGCGCTGGTCTCCGGACGGCACGCGCATCGCCTTCCTGCGCACGCCATCGACTCATGACGAGGTGGGACTGGTGGCCCACCGCAGCGGCTCTCCCTGGTCGATCCGCGTGGCGAGCGCCGCCGGCGGCAGCGCCGCGGAGATCTACCGCGCCCCGAGCGGGGCGGGCAGCGTGTTCCACGCGCTGAGCTCCGAGCAGCAGCTCGTGTGGAGCGGCAACGATCACGTGGTGTTTCCGGCCGAGAACGACGGCTGGCTGCACTTTTACTCGGTGGCGGCGAGCGGCGGCCCGGCGCGCCTCCTCACCCCGGGGAGCTTCGAGATCGAGTACGCCGCCGCCAGCAGCGACGGCCGCACCATCGTGTACGCGGCCAACGCGGGCGACATCGACCGCCGGCACCTGTGGCGCCTCGACACCGCCGACGGCCACCTGCAGCAGCTCACCACCGGCACCGGGATAGAGACGCAGCCGGCGCTGCTCGCCGATGGCGCGAGCGTCGCCCTGTTGCGCTCCGATGCCCGCACCCCCATGCACGCCGCGCTCCTCGCCCCGCAGGCACCGCTCGTCGAGCTGCCGGCCGAGGGTCTGCCGGCGGAGTTTCCGGCGAGCTCGCTCATCGAGCCGCAGTCGGTGACGCTGCCGTTGCGCGCCGGGATCGCCGCGCACGCGGTGTTGTTCCTGCCGCCCGCGGGGAGCGGGGCCGGGCGGCACCCGGCCGTGGTATTCATGCACGGCGGGCCGATCCGCCAGATGCTCCTCGGCTTCCACTACATGGACTACTACAGCAACGCCTACGCGCTCAACCAGTATCTCGCGAGCCGCGGCTACGTCGTGCTGGCCCTCAACTACCGCTGCGGCATCGGCTACGGACTCGACTACCGCGAGGCGGAGGGCATCGGCGCCGCGGGCGCGACTGAGTACCAGGACCTGCTGGCGGCCGCCGAGTTCCTGCGCTCGCGAGCGGACGTCGACCCGGCGCGTATCGGCCTCTGGGGCGGCAGCTACGGCGGCTACATGACGGCGCTCGGACTCGCGCGCAACTCCGATCTCTTCAAGGCGGGGGTCGACCTGCACGGCGTGCACGACTGGCACCACTGGACGCTCGCGACGGAGCGCGACAACGTGCCGCTCTACCCGCTCGATGCCTCCCCGGCGGTGCTCGCGAGCGCGCTGAGCTCCTCGCCCATCAGCGACGTGGCGCGCTGGCGCTCGCCGGTGCTGCTCATCCAGGGAGACGACGACCACAACGTCGCCTTCTCGGAGACCGTGCGCCTCGCCGAGGCGCTGCGCGCGCACGGCGTCGAGTACCAGGAGCTGATCCTGCCCGACGAGATCCACGGCTTCCTGCGCCATGCCTCCTGGGTGCGCGCCTATACGGCGGCCGCGGAGTTTCTCGACGTGAAGCTGACCCCGGCTGCGGCTCACTGAGAGGAGACACGCACATGCAAGCCGAGCCGACCGTGCAGATCGACAACCAGCGCGTCAAGGTCACGCTGTGGACCTTTGCGCCCGGCGCCGAGACCGGGCAGCACGTGCATGCCCATGACTACGTGGTCGTGCCGCTCACCTCAGGCACGCTGCATCTGGTGGAAGCCGCAGCGACGCGTGAAGCACAGCTCACCGCGGGCGTTTCCTACAATCGTCCCGCAGGCGTCGACCACAACGTGATCAACGCCAACGCCTACGAGTTTCGCTTCATCGAGGTCGAGCTCAAGTAGAGTCGCGTCTGGATGAGGTACACCGCGGCGCTCAAGCCGACGAGCCCCGCGAGCCCCATGAGCTCCTCGCGCGAGCCGAGCGCGATCACGGCCAGCATGCTGGCAATCGCCAGCGCCGTCGCTCCCGAGAGCAGCGGGAAGTTGAGCGGCGGCCCGGCGAGCGCCACGCGGCGCCGCGCCAGCAGCCACGCCGCGGCACAACCCACCGCGTAGAGTCCGGCGATCGCGAGCGTCGACCACACGGCGAGCCTGGCGAAGCTCCCGGTGAGAGCCAGCAGCGCGGCGAGCGCCGCGTAGCAGGCAATGGCCACGTGCGGCGCGCGACTGCGGCTGTGCAGGCGGCCGAGCGCTGCGGGCAGCAGACCGTCGCGCGCGAACGCGAACAGCTGCCGCGGCGTGCCGAAAATGTCGCTCGCCAGGTAGCCGCTCATCGAGATCGCGGCGCCAACCAGCATCAGCATGCGCAAGCCCGGATGGATCCGCGCCATGGCGTCCGCGAGCGGCGCTTTGGACGCAGCGAGAGCGGGGCCGAGGATGCCCTGCGCGACCGCCTGGATCGCCACATAGAGCGCGATGGTGAACAACATGGCGATGGCGAGCGCGCGCGGTATGGTCCGGCTCGGGTCGCGCACCTCGCCGCTCGCGCACAGCGGCGTCTCCATGCCGATGAAGGAGAACACACCGATGACCAGCGCGCCGCGCAGCGCCTGGGCGTCGGGGTGCGCCGGCTGCGCGAAATTGCCGCCGTGCACGGCGGTCGCGCCGATCACGACGAACAGCAGCAGCGGCACCAGCTTGGCGGCCGTCATGGCCGCGACGAGGCGCGCACCGCGCGTCACGCCGCCGATGTTGGTGAGCGCCACCGCGCCGATCACCGCGACGATCACCGCATAACGCACCGCTGCCATGAGCTGCGGCGGGAAGACGCTCGCCACCACGTCGGCGAGCGCCGCCGCGATCGCGCCGCACGCCAGCACGCAGCCGACCCAGAGCAGCGTCCCGGCGATGTAGGCGGTGAGCGGACCGAAGGCGGCCTCCACCAGCCCGTAGGTTCCGCCGCTGGTCGGCACGCGGCTGCCGCCCTCGGCGAAGCAGATGGCCACCGCCCCGACCGCGAGTCCGCAGCCGAGGAACACCAGCGGCGCATACGGGCCGACCCCGGCGGCCAGCTGCGAGGGCGCGGCGAATATGCCGCCGCCGACGATCATGCTGATGGCGCCGGCGGCGAGCGCCCACGGGCCCACTGCGCGGATCAGTCCGGCGTCACGCTCGCTGTGCACGAGCTGAACGCTAGCACGGGCGTTTCCGCGGCGTCGAGCCGCCCGCGCACTCTCGTCAGCGATAGAAAATATGCTTGCCGATGGTGGCGAGCGGCCGGCGGCTGCGCGCCCAGTCCGGCCGCACGCTGCTCGCGTGATAGAACAGTGCGCCCGGCACGAGCGGCTCGTACTCGTCGTCGTACACGGCGGTCGCGACCGTCATCGCCTGCTTCCAGGCGGGCCCCTCCCCGGGCGACAGCGCCCCGAGCTCGGTCCACGAGAAGTCGGCGACGTGGCGGTGGCGGCCCGGATCCCAGCGCACCTCGTGGACCACCGCGCAGATCGTGTGCGGAAAGTTCGGCGCCAGCGTGCGGTTCACGGTGACTTCGGCGACGGCGTACTGGCCGCGCAGCGGTTCGCCGCGCGCCTCGAAGTAGACGTTCTCGGCCAGGCACTCGAGATCCTCTGCGCGGCGCCGCGCGCGAATCTCGGCGTGCTGCATGGCATCGATGCGCACCGGCTCGGCGCGCAGTCCGTCGAAGCACGCGAAGCCGATGGCGCACGCCATCACCGCGAGCAGCGCACCGAGCACACCGAGGAACGCCAGGTGGCCCCGGGCGCCGCTGTGCCAGTACCAGCCGAGTCTGCGCCGCCAGAGCACCGGCCAGATGCGGGCTTCGCACAGGAGTGCCGTGAACATCGCGGTTCCTCCTTAGTCTCCCTGGAAGAGACCCGTGCGCAGCGCACAGGCGAGCGATGCCCCGAGGGTGCACGCGTGGCGCACGCGGCGTCAAACCTCCGCATTATGTTGCCCGGCCTGCGGACGACCCACGCGCTGCGGCTTGCGCGAGTTGTGAACCCGCGCACAAAGCCACGACGCCGCGCGCACTGACATAAAGCGGGCGTTGACACCCGCAGGTCACGCGCTCACCCTAGCTGCGCATCTGCTAAGGGCACACCCTTCGAAAGAAGGGGTCGCAAAGCCACCGGTCTAAGGGAAATTTCCTACGACAGCGGGGTTGCCAGGATGAACGCCACCGATCTCTGTGGCTCGATTGCCGCTCACGGACCGAGGACGCGCTGCCCGGCGCGCATCAGGCTCTGATCGCGGCGGCTCATCCCCCGTGCTGCGCACCCCTCTGCCGCTCCGCGCATAGCTGTCAAGCGAGGCACCTCCATGTCAATGCAAAGCCTGTTGGCGTTCACACCGTGGCCGGCATTGTCGGCCGTGATACTGCTGATCCTGCTGGTGGTCGCCCTGTATCTCTCGCGGGACACGGCCCACCAGGCGATCCGGGCGGCGGCCGGCGCGTTGGCGCGCGGCCTGCGCGTGGCGGCGCACTCGGTGATCCGTGCCCAGGAGCGCCTCAGCGCGCGCAACCGCGAGGTGCTGCTCGCCGCCGGCCGGGAGGCGAAGGAGCGCGTGGTGGAGCGCGAGTTCGCGCGCGTGGGCGACACCGTGCGCCGCGATCTGGCGGGCTATCCCGACATGCACCGCCGGCTGAGCGAGGCCATCCAGCGCATCGAGGAGGATCAGGAGAAGGCGGCGGAGGTGCCGCCGGAAGCGCCCGGCTGGGCGCAGGCGGTCAAGGTGGTCGCCAACCTCGATGCCCGCAACGCCGGCGCCGAGATCCTCGCCGACATCCACAAGTCCATGGTCAAGGCGCACGCCGAGGCGATGGATGACTATCGCAAGGCGAGCGCCGAGCGCCATGCGCTGCTGCGCCGGATGATGCCCGACTGGCGTCTGATCCAGCAGGCCCTGGGGCACGTCGAGAAGAGCGTCGAGAGCGTCATCGGCCGCTCCCAGACCATCGACCGGCAGATGGCGGAATACGAGGCGATCGTGCGCGGCGAGGATCGCGCACTGTCGGTGCTGTCGTCCTCGTCGATCGTGTACTTCTTCGTCTCGCTGCTGGTGCTGCTGGTCGCCACCGCCGGCACCGCGGTCAACTTCACGCTGATCGCGCGGCCCATGGCGGAAATGGTCGGCGGCACGAATTTCATCGGCGCCTACCGCACGGCCGACATCGCCGCGCTGGTGATCATCATGGTGGAGATCTCCATGGGGCTGTTCCTCATGGAGTCGCTGCGCATCACGCGGCTGTTCCCGGTCATCGGCGCGCTGTCGGACAAGATGCGCGTACGCATGGTGGTCATCACCTTCCTCATCCTGCTGCTCATGGCGAGCATCGAGGCGGGCCTCGCCTACATGCGCGAAGTGCTGCTGCTGGACGAGATGGCGACCAACGCGCTGCTGCGCGGGGACAACTCCGCCTCACTGGTCAATCCGCACCTGTGGATCACCACCGCGGCACAGATGGGCATGGGATTCGTGCTGCCCTTCGCGCTGGTGTTCGTGGCGATCCCGCTCGAGACCTTCGTGCACTCGCTGCGCACCGTCGTCGGACTGATCGGCAGCGCCCTGCTGCAGGCGCTGGCGCTGCTGCTGCGGGTGCTGGGCAACGGCTGCCGCCACCTCGGCGCACTCGCCTGCCGGCTCTACGACATGCCGTTGTTCGTGCCGTTGTGGATCGAGAGCCGCCTGAGCGGCGGCAACGGCGCCGCGCGCGCGGCTGCGCCCGGCAAGGCGTCCGTCTGGTAGGAGGCACGCTCATGATGCGATCGCTGCTGCTCGTCGGCCTGGCTCTCGCACTGCAGGCCTGCGGCCGCCCGGCCGCTCATAACACCGGCGTCTACCTGCTGGTCGACACCTCCGGCTCCTACAACCGCCAGGTCGGCAAGGCGGAGCAGATCGCGCTGTACGCGCTCACACGGCTGCAGTCCGCGGACTCGATCGCCATGGCGCGTATCGACACCGGCAGCTTCACCGAGCGGGACATCATCGCCAAGACGACCCTCGACGACCGTCCGAGCACCGCCAACGCGCAGAAACGCGCGTTCGCCAGCCATGTCGCGAAATTCGTCGACGACGCGCAGCCCGCGCCCTACACCGACATCACCGGCGGACTGCTGCAGGCGATCGAGTTCCTCAACGAGAAGCACACCGCCCGCAAGGAGATACTCATTCTCTCCGACATGAAGGAAGAGCTGGCCAAGGGCTACGTGCGCGACCTGCCGCTCGACTTCCACGGCTTCGACGTGGTCGCTCTCAACGTGACCAAGTTGCGCAGCGACAATTTCGACCCGCGCCTGTACCTGAACCGCCTCGAAGAGTGGCGCGTGCGTGTCGAGAAGGGCGGCGGTCACTGGCGGGTGATCAACGACCTCGATCACCTCGACGGCATGCTGTAGGCCGCCAGGCAGCGTCCCGCAGGTCCGCGCTCCGTGCCGCGAGCGCCCGCTTACCCCCTCCCCGGCCACGGAGAGTAATATGAGCGTGTCCGCGACGAGTCGTGTCTGGAGACTTAGAACATGAATACCCAAGACCGCACCTCGAAAACCGTCGCCATCCTGGGAAACGGCGTGGTCGGAACGACCCTCGGCCAGGGATTCGCCGAGATCGGCTACCAGGTGGTCTTCGGCACTCGTGACGCCAGCAGCAGCAAGACGCGCGCGGCGCTCGGCGCGGTGCGTAACTCACGCGCCGCTTCCCCGGACGAGGCAGCGGCCGCCGGGAGCCTGGCGGTGCTCGCCCTCCCGTGGCTCGGCCTCGAAGCCGGGATTCTCACCGCCGGCGCGCACAACTTTGCCGGCAAGCTGGTGATCGATCCGAGCAATCCGCTGGATTTCTCCGGCGACGTGCCGACCTGGGCCATCGGTCAGGCGGGCTCCGCCGGCGAGCTGGTGCAGCACCTGCTGCCGCAAGCGAAGGTCGTGAAGGCTTTCAACACCGTCACCGCGGCGCACATGGTGCATCCGCGTCTGCCCGACGGCACGCCCGACATGTTCATCGCCGGCGACGACGCGCAGGCCAAAGCCCAGGTGGCGCAGATCCTCAAGGGCTTCGGCTGGCGCGAGCCGATCGATGCCGGCCCCATCGGCGCGAGCCGGCTGCTGGAGGCGCTGGCCATGCTGTGGGTGCTGTACGGCGTGCGCAACGACCACTGGACGCACGCCTTCAGCCTGTTGGGACGCAAGAGCTGAGCCGCTGACCGCTACGCGCGGGTCTCGAGCGGCCTGCCGAGCAGCGTCGTCAGCGCATACACCGTCTCGAGCGTAGGCACGGCCGTGTCCGTCATGCGCGCGAGCTCGAGGACCGCGCCGAGCAGCGCCTCGGTCTCGAGCGCACGCCCCGCCTCGAGATCCTGCAGCATCGAGGTCTTGTGCCTGCCCACCCGCTCGGCTCCGGCGATGCGCCGCTCGATCGACACCCGAAACGTGATGCCGAGCTTGTGGGCCACGGCCTGTGCCTCCGCCATCATGGCGGCCGAGAGGCTGCGCGTCGGCGGGTACTGGCAGATGTCGACCAGCGTCGCGCGGGTGAGCGCACTGATCGGATTGAAGGTCAGGTTGCCCCAGAGCTTCAGCCAGATCTCCGCGCGGATGTTCTCCAGCACCGGCGCCTGAAAGCCCGCGCGCGTGAAGCACGCGGAGATCGCTGCAACCCGTGCGCTCGCCGCGCCGTCGAGCTCGCCCACGGGAAAGCGATCGCCCTCGATGTGGCGGACGATGCCCGGCGCCTCCAGAACGGAAGCCGGGTAGACGACGCAGCCGATGACGCGCGCCGGGGGAATGTGCCGCACGCAGACGCCGCCGGGGTCCACCGCCGACACGCCGCGGCCTTCGAGGGGCCCCGGATGCCGGTGGAAGTACCAGTAGGGAATGCCGTTCTGCAGGGTGACGACCACGGTCTCGGCAGCGAACAGCGCCGGGAGCGCGGGGGCGATGCTCTGCACCTGGTGTGCCTTCACGGCGAGGATCACGAGGTCCTGGGGTCCGGCGGCTGAGCAGTCGGCAGTCGCCCGGACATCCGTAGCGACGAGCTCCGTGCCCTCGCTCATGATGAGCCTCACGCCGCGGCTGCGGATCGCTTCGAGGTTGGCGCCGCGCGCCACGAAGGTGACCTGCTCGCCGGCGAGCGCCAGCTTGACGCCTACGTAGCCCCCGACCGCACCGCAACCTACGATCGCGATCCTCATCGGTCAGGTCACGAGATTCCGCGCGCGCCCCGCAGCCCAGGCCTCGATGTTGTCGATCAGCTGGTCGGCGAGCGACTGCATGGCGCCGTCACTCGCCCAGGCGATATGCGGGGTGAGGATGAAGTTCGGCAGCCGCAGGTCGAGCAGCGGATTGCCGTCCCGCGGCGGCTCCTCGGTGAGGACATCGAAGCCCGCGCCGGCGATCAGCCCTTCTTTCAGGGCCTGCGCCAGCGCCCGCTCATCCACCAGCCCGCCGCGCGAGGTATTGATGAGCAGCGCCGTGCGCTTCATCCGCCGCAGCTCCTCGATGCCGATCAGGTTGCGTGTCCCGGGGGTCAGCGGCACGTGCAGCGACACGACGTCGCTCTGCGCGAGCAGCTCGCCGAGCGGGGTGTATTCGATACCCGGCGCCTTCGGCGGCGCGTGATCGGCGAACAGCACCCGCATGCCGAAGGCGCGCGCGAGGCTCGCGGTCCCCTGACCCAGCACCCCCTCGCCGACGATGCCGAGGGTCGCCCCGTGCAGATCGCGGATCGGGTGATCGAAGAAACAGAACTGCGCGCTCTGCTGCCACCGGCCGCGCTCGACGTCGGCGCGGTACGCGAGCAGATTGCGCCGCAGCGCCGTGATCAGGGTGAAGGTGTGCTCCGGTACGGTGTGCAGCGCGTAATTGCGGATGTTGGCCACCGCGATCCCCTGCGCGCGGCTCGCGGCCATGTCGATCACGTCATAGCCGGTGGCCGCCACGGCGATCATCCTCAGCTGCGGCAGCTGCTCGAGAGAAGCGGCGCGCAGCGGCACCTTGTTGGTGATGGCGATCGTGGCCTCCTGCAGCCGCGCGACCACCTCGCCGGACGCCGTCGCCGGGTACTCCTGCCAGGTGTGCTCGAAAGCCGGCCGGCGCAGGTTCGCCCTGAGCGAAGCGCGATCGAGAAACACGATGTGCTGCCTCATGCCCGGCTCATCCCTGGATCGAGCCGGTGGAGTGCGCCTCGTAGAACTGCTCCGCGCGGCTCACCCGCTTGCGCGGCGTCAGGTCGTGTGACCGCCAGAAGTTGCTCGCCGCGGCAACGCCGCTCCCCGGAGTCACCTCGATGCCCACATCGAGCATCGCCATCTCGGAGCCGGCGATCGCCGCCATCAGCATCAGCTCGTTGAGATCGCCGAGATGACCGATGCGGAACACCTTGCCGGCGACTTTTGAGAGCCCGGCGCCGAGGGCCAGGTTGTAGCGGCGGAACGCCACATCGATGACGTGTGCGGCATTGACGCCCTCCGGCACGACGATGGCGCTCACGGTGTCCGAGTACCACTCGGGCGCCACCGCGCACAGCTTCAGGCGCCACCCCTTCATGATCGCCGCGCGCACTCCCTCGGCGAGGTAGTGGTGGCGGGCGAAGATCGCCTCCAGCCCCTCCTCGAAGATGATATCGAGCGACTCGCGCAGCCCGTAGAGCATCGGCAGCGCCGGCGTATAGGGAAAGTAGCCGCTCGCGTTGGCCTTCACCATGTCGGCGAGATCGAAGTAGCAGCGTCGCGACCTGGCCTGCGGCAACGCCGCCAGCGCCTTCTGACTCGCGCCGAGGAGTCCGAGGCCGGCCGGCAGCATCAGTCCCTTCTGCGAGCCGCTGACGGCGAGGTCCACGCGCCACTCGTCCATGCAGAAGTCGATGCTGGCGAGCGAGCTCACCGCATCCACGCACAGGAGCGCCGGGTGATGCGCCGCATCGAGCGCGCGGCGCACGCCGGCGATGTCGCTGGTGACGCCGGTGGCGGTCTCGTTATGGCACGCCAGCACCGCCTTGATCTCGTGGCGCCCGTCCGCGCGCAGGATCTCCTCGTAGCGCTCGAGCGGCACCCCCGCGCCCCACTCGACATCCAGCGCCTCGACCTCGTAGCCGAGGCGCTGCGCCATGTCGATCCACAGGTGCGAGAACTGCCCGAAGCGCGCCGCCAGCACTTTATCTCCCGGCGACAGCGTGTTGGTGAGCGCCGCCTCCCAGGCACCGGTCCCCGAGGATGGGAAGATGAATACCTGGCCGCTCTCGGTCTTGAAGACCTTCTTGAGGTCGGCGAGCACGCTCATCGAGAGCTCGGGAAACTTCGACGAGCGATGGTCCTCCATCGCCACCAGCATGGCGCGCTGCACGCGATCGGGTACGTTCGTCGGCCCGGGAACGAACAGGAAATTTCGACCGGCGATACGGCGCTGCATCACGCTCTCCGCAGCTTCGGCTGCTCGCACACGCTACGGGCTGCCGCCCGTCGTGGCAACCGCATTGCATTTTCTTATGGCTGCCAGTTCGAAACCCGCATCGAGCGAGCCGCTCATTCCGCCGATCATCTTTTTGTCCGGCCGCCCGAGCCGCAGCATCGGCTTGCGCCTGGCTGCTGCGCGGGCGCATCGAGCTCGCGCGCGAGGTTCGGCGTCCTCAGCGATGCACGCTCAGCTTGAGCGTGCCGGGCTTGCCGGAGCGGCGCGCCACGCTGGTCTCGATCCAGCCGCGCTCCTCGGGACTCGGCGGCACCCAGCCGACGATGTGGCCGATCGTCAGGTAGATGACCCGCCCACTGCGGAAGTCGACTTCCTCGTCGTCGCGATCGTCCTGCGTCGGATCGTAGCGGCGGATGTTCCAGTCGCAGCGGCTCAGCATGTAGCCAACCGTGTGCAGCCCCTGGTTGGCCATCGCATCCGCCGGCGAGAAGAAATCGGCGAACGCCACGTTGTGGATCGAGCAGATATGGGTGTGGAAATCGGCGACCACATCGGGATCGTAGAACTCGCCCAGGTCGACGCCGAAGGGCTTCTTCGAGCTGATGAGGGGCGAGGCCTCGAAACCGCCCGGCACCCGCCGTACGACGCCGCCGCACTCGTAGCGCGGGTCGCACACGGAGGCCGCGTGCTTCAGCGCGGCGATCGCCGCGTCGTCCATGGTTGCGAAGACTGCCAGAGCGAAGAGGTTCACCATGTGCCTTCTCCCGCCCGCCGCTGGCTGCCGAGCGGGCGCGTTCACCATCCAATGTGCACCAACTGAAGATTCGCGATTCTTCCCTATCTCTCGGTTTCGGCACCCATGCCCGGCCACTAAGTGAAATCGGGCCCGCGCGTAGCAGATCCGTGAGGAGAATCACACCCTCCTTTCGGGACACCCCGCGCCGGGCGCGGGTTCCCGCCTCCCGGCCGCCACTCGCTTCCCGGGCGCGCAGCGACTACATTGGACGTCCCCCCGACCCAAGGCCCTTTGAGGAGACAGCGATGACTCTCAAGATTGGTGATGTAGCCCCGGACTTTGAGGCCGATACGACTCAGGGGCGGATCCGCTTCCACGAGTGGATCGGCGACTCCTGGTGCGTGCTGTTCTCGCACCCGAAGGATTTCACCCCGGTGTGCACCACCGAGCTCGGCTATATGGCCAGGATCAAGCCAGAGTTCGACAAGCGGAACGTGAAGATCATCGGGCTGAGCGTCGACCCGGTCGACAGCCACGCGAGATGGGAGAACGACATCCGCGAGACGCAGGGTTTCGCGGTGAATTATCCGATGATCGGCGACCCGGACCTCACGGTGTCGAAGCTCTACGGCATGCTGCCGGCGAGCGCCTCCGGCGATCCGGGCCAGCGTACGCCGGCGGATAACCAGACGGTGCGCAACGTGTTCGTGGTCGGCCCCGACAAGAAGATCAAGCTGATCCTCGTCTACCCGATGACCACCGGCCGCAATTTCGATGAGGTGCTGCGCGTCATCGACTCGCTGCAGCTCACCGCGAAGCACCGGGTGGCGACCCCCGTGAACTGGAAGCAGGGCGAGGACGTGATCATCGCCGGCTCGGTGTCGAACGACGAGGCGAAGAAGATCTATCCCGACGGCTGGAAGTCGCCCCGCCCCTATCTGCGCATCGTGCCGCAGCCGCGCAGTTGAGCGCGGCGCGGAGACGCGCGTGATCTTCAGGCAGCTGTTCGACACCACCTCGAGTACCTATACGTACCTGCTCGCCGGCCGCCGCGGCGGCGAGGCGTTGCTGATCGATCCGGTACTCGACAAGGTCGACCGCTACGTGCAGCTGCTGCGCGAGCTCGAGCTGAAGCTCGTGAAGGCCATCGACACGCACCTGCACGCCGATCACATCACCGGACTCGGTGCGCTGCGCGATCGCACGCACTGCATCACCGTGATGGGCGAGCAGAGCCGCGTGGACGTCGTCTCGATGCGCGTCGCCGACGGCGACCGGCTGGAGGTCGAGGGCGTGGAGCTCGAGGCCGTGTACACGCCCGGCCACACGGACGACTCCTATTGTTTCCGCATGGCGGACCGGGTGTTCACCGGCGACACACTCCTCATCCGCGGCACGGGCCGCACCGACTTCCAGAACGGTGACTCAAGAGCGCAATACCAGTCGATCTTCGGGCGTCTGCTCACGCTGCCGGAGGAGACGCTGGTGTATCCCGGGCACGACTACAAGGGCGACACCGTCAGCACCATCGGCGAGGAGCGCCGTGCGAATCCGCGCCTGCAGGTGAAGTCGGTCGAGGAGTACGTCGAGCTCATGGCGAACCTGAAGCTCGCCAACCCGAAGATGATGGACGTGGCGGTGCCCGCCAACATGAAGGTCGGCCTGCAGCAGGAGCTGATCGCGCAGCGCGGCTGGGCGCGCACCGCCGAGGAGGCGCTCGCCCTCGCCAGCCAGCCGGACGTGCTGCTGGTCGACCTGCGCGAGCGCGCCGAGCGTGAGCGCCACGGCAGCATCGCCGGATCGCTCCACGTGCCTTACCCAACACTGGAAGCGAGCACCTGCGCCGGCGGCATGCTGCACACTCTCGCCGGCGCGACCGGCAAACGGCTGCTCTTCTACTGCGCATACGGTGAGCGCTCGGCGATGGCGGTGCAGGCGGCCCAGGATGCGGGCATCTCGACCGCCTGCCACCTGCAGGGCGGGCTCGCCGCGTGGCGGGCGGCCGGCGGCGCGGTGGTGCACTAGCCGCCACGTGCTAGTAGCGCGGCAGGCTCTCCGGCGTCCGCAGCTTCGGCAGCTTCGGCAACGCGCGTACGAGCCCCGCGAGCCGCCCGCGGGTCTTCGGCGGCTTCGGCCGCAGCGGTTTCGGCCAGTCGCCGATCAACCCCGGCACCGAGGCGTCGATCCCGCCGAGCGCATAGCATCGGTAGCAGAGCTCGCGCGCGAGCTCCGCCCGCTCGAGATGGGTGGGGAGCGACTCGCAGGCGATCGCCTCACCGACCACCATGCGGATCGGCTTGCGGAGCCGGCGCAGGTTCTCGCCGATCAGCATGCCCCAGCGCAACACCAGGCTCCGGTGGCTGACGATCTGGAACAGCCGGCCGTTCTGGCCGGCGAACCATACCGGCAGCACCTGCGCCTGCGAGCGGGTGAGCAGCTGCGCGACGAACGGATGCCAGTGCGCGTCCATGGCGCTCGTGCGGCCCCACTGATCGGGCGATGTGGAGATGCCGCCCGCGGGGAAGATGATGAGCGCCCCACCCTGCTCGAGCGTGCGGCGCGCCTCGATGCGGCCTGCGGCATTGATGCGCTGTGATTCGCGCGTGCCCGAGAGATCCAGCATGATGGAGTGTGCGGCCATCTCCGGCACGCTGCGCACGCCGTTCAGCATGATCCTGAAGTCCTCCCGTACCTGGCTCATGAGCCAGCAGAGCAGGAACCCGTCGACGACCCCGAAGGGATGGTTCGCGACCACGATCAGCGGGCCGCTGCGCGGGATGCGGGCGAAGCTTGCCGGATCGAGATCGACGTCGATGCCGATGAGGCGCACGGCCTCGTTCCAGAAGGAGGCCTCGTCGCCGGCACTCGCCCGGCACTGCTCGTACTTCGCCTGGAGGCTGCGCCGGCCCGACAGCAGCTCGACGATCCGGATCAGGAAGCGGGTGGTCCGGTCGAGGGCCGCATCGGACATCGAGAAGGGATTGAAGCCGGGCTCTGTTGCCTCGCTGGGGCAGCTCCTGCTGGCTGTCATTCGCTTCGACTCCGGTGGCCCGGACGACGATTAGGCACAGGATTTGCGACGATTTGATGACGGCCGGTGAGGGGAACGCGATATGAAGAGCTACGTCGTCGCGGAATTCGGCGCCGCACTCGCTCCGCTCGAGGGACCGACGCCGGTGCCCGCAGGCACCGAGGTGCTCCTCGAGGTGTGCCACTGCGGCGTCTGCCACACCGACGTGCACCTGCGCGCGGGCTCCTTCGACATGGGCGATGGACAGCGCCTGCGATCGAAGCTGTCGCTGCCGCACGTGCTCGGCCACGAGATCGAGGGCCGGGTGGTGGCCGCAGGTCCCGCGACTGGCGCGCTGCGCCGCGGCGCGCGTTACGCGGTGTTTCCCTGGATCGGCTGCGGTCGCTGCAGCGCCTGCGCGCGCGGCGAGGAGAACCTGTGCCTCGGTGAGACGCGCCAGCTCGGCTGCTCGAGCGGCTGCCCGGGGGGCTTCGCGACCCACGTGCTGGTACCGCACCCGCGCTACCTCATCGACTACGGCGAGGTGGAGCCGGCGCTCGCGGCCGCCTGCATGTGCTCGGGTCTCACGGCGTTTGCCGCGCTGAAGAAAGCCGGCGGCCCCGGGCCGGGCGATGCGCTGCTCATCATCGGCTGCGGCGGAGTGGGCATGATGGGCATCCAGTTTGCCCGGGCGCACCTCGGCGCCGCTGCGCTGGTCGCCGACATCGACGCCGGCCGGCGCGCGGCGGCACGCGCGCTCGGTGCCGCCGCGGCCTACGACGCCCGCGATGCGCAGGTGGCCGAGCGCATCCGCATCGACACCGGCCAGGGTCCGTCGGCGGTAATCGACTTCGTCGGCTCCGAGCAGAGCGTGGCGCTCGCGGGCCGCGTGGTGCGTCGCGGCGGGAGGATCGTCATCGTGGGCCTCTTCGGCGGCTCGTTGAAGCTGCCGCTGCCGACGATCCCGCTGCGCGGCATCTCGATCATCGGCTCCAACACCGGCACGCTCGCCGAGGCGCAGGAGATGATGTCGCTGGTGCGCGCGGGGCGGGTGCAGCCCATTCCTTTGAGCCGCCGCCCGCTCGGCGATGCCGAGGCCGCGCTCGCGGACCTCGAGCGCGGCGCGGTCACCGGCCGCGTGGTCCTCGTCCCCTAGCCTCGCTCACGCCGCCTTGCCGGCGCGGTACAGCCAGCCGGTGATCGCCCCGAGAGCGAGCATCAGCACGCTGTCGAAGAGGATCTGCTTCGCGACCACGGCGCCCGGCATGGGCTGCACCACGAAGTAGATGGTGTAGGTCGGGATGGTGGTGAGGAAGGCCACCGCGAGCCCGAAGCGCAGCCCCTGGCCGAGCCACGGCTTCGCCTCGACGCCGCGGGCGTAGATCCACACGAAGGCTCCGGCGAGCATCACGTGCGCGAGCAGCATCAGCGGAAAGTAGGCCTGCGCGTCGGCGTCCGTGCGGAACAGCGCGCCGAGCCCCTTGTAATCGGGGCCGAGCAGCACGCCGTGCACCAGGAAGCTGCCGAAGAACCACGCGACTAGCACCACGGCCCAGGCGATCAGGAATCTCTTGTTCATGTCACACCTCTTAATTACGGTCAGGGCTCACACCTCGAGACGCTGCTCGTACGGTACGGTCTCGCCGTGCTCGAGGAAGCGGCGCATGACCCGCAGGTACATCGCCCAGCAGTAGCACGACACGCGCCAGTGCTGGTTCTCTGCGGGCCACCCGGTGTGATAGAAGCGCACCCGGGTAGATTCCCGCCCCTCGGGCTTCAAGTCGCAGCCCACGCGCGTATTCATCCAGTCCGGGTGCGCCTCGATCATCTCGAGCTCGAACTCCGCGTCCGGCAGGTAGCGGGTCACCCGGCCGCGCCACTGGTAGTCGGGTCCGAAGCCCAGGAGGTACTCCGCGCCCTCCTGCGGCTTGCCGCTCGAGCTCCGGGTCCACCACTGCGACAGGCCCTGGGGGGTCGCCATCGAGTGGAACACCCGCGCCGGGGCCGATTTGACCGTCAGCTCGTGGATGATGTCAGCCACGCTCAGTCCTCCTTCGGCGGCGCCTCCGACCCACCCGCCCGCGTCATCGCCATGTACACCGCGATGTCCCAGGCATTGCGGATGCCGATCAGCAGCAGCCCCAGCGTCGCCACCGCCACGCCCCACAGCGCCTCGGTGGGGTAGTACCAGATGACGATCGCCATGACGAGGAGCAGCGCGTAGGCGATGGTCGGCAGGGTCACGTTGAAAACCCAATCCTCGCGCACCGGGATGTACTTGCCGGTGTGGGCGCTCATATGGCCGGCGATGGTCTTGCCGTAGAGGAGCCCGGCGACGCCCGCCACCGCAAGCCCGGCACTCAGCGTCACGAGGCGCTGATGCGGGACGCTCAGGAAGGCGGCGAGCGACAACACGCCGCAGAAGTGCACGATCGTCGGGGTCACGAAGGCGCCGAGCCCGCCCGGCTGCACCCCCCGCATGACATCACGCACCAGCGCGATGACGACGAAGGTCAGTCCCGTCAGCCCGCCGGCCGAGGAGCCGATGATGACGTAGAAGTTGTCCCAGCCGGCGAGCGGTGAGGTTTCCATCGGTGCACCCCCTTCCCGCGCTATCGTACACAATCGAACCCGGCACGTTCCCCGTTGTCATGAGCAGTGTGCCTCGTCTCCGCAGCTGGCTCCTCCTGATCGCCCTCGCCGGCTCCCTCGGCGGGTGCGCGGTATACCGGACGTGGAACAAGTGTGGGTCGGGATGTCCGGGCGATGCCGCACTCGCCGCCGAGGTCCGCGCGCGTATCGCCGAGCACACCGAGCTCCTGGCTCCCAATGAGGTCGACGTGCGGGTACTCGACGGGGTGGTTTACCTGAGCGGCACCGTAGCCACCGATCTGCAGCGCGACACCGCCGCGGCCGTCGCCCGCTCGGCAGCCGGCGCCGCAAGGGTCGTCGATATGATCGGCCTCGAATACCCCGGCTGGTAAGCGCCGCCTGCCGCTACGGTGCCGCGAGGTCGGTGAGCGCCGCTCGCGCCACGCGCCCACCCGAGACCGCGACGCCCTCCGCACGCAGCCGCCGCGCCTGCTCGCGATGCGCCCTCGAGGCAGGCGGAAATGCGATGCGGCCGCCGGCGCCCACCACGCGATGCCACGGCAGATGCAGCGACTCATCGGCCACGCGCAGCGCGAAACCCGCCTGGCGTGCCCGGCCCGGGAGACCCGCAGCGAGCGCCACCGCGCCGTAGGTCGCCACCCGGCCGCGGGGGATTGCGCAGACCACCTGCCAGATCGCTTCCAGCGCTTCCCGGTCGGGACCCGCGGCGCGTGCCGCGGGGCGGCTGCGGCCGAGGGGCTGCCAGATAGCGGTGGTCGTTTTCCGCTGACGGGTCATCCGATGCATACTAGTATCGCACCGATGCTGCCCGAACAATGACGACGGGGAGAGACATGGCAGCCGAATCGCCCCCTGCCGCCGCGGACACCATCCTCGAGACCCGTGGACTCACCAAGGAGTTCTCGGGCTTCGTCGCGGTGAGCAACGTCGACCTGAAGGTGCGCCGCGGCCACATCCATGCGCTGATCGGGCCGAACGGCGCCGGCAAGACCACCTTCTTCAACCTGCTCACCAAGTTCACGATCCCGACGCGTGGCGAGATCATCTACCGTGGCGCCGACATCACGCTCGAGAAGCCCGCGCAGGTCGCGCGCCGCGGCATCGTGCGCTCCTTCCAGCTGTCGGCGGTATTCCTGCACCTCACGGCGCTCGAGAACGTGCGCATCGCGCTGCAGCGCTCGCTCGGAACCTCGTGGCACTTCTGGAAGCGCGAGTCGACGCTCGCGGTGCTCGATGCCCGGGCCCTGGAGCTCCTCGAGCTGGTGGACCTGGCGGCGTTCGCGAACGTCGTCGCGGTCGAGCTGCCCTACGGGCGCAAGCGCGCGCTCGAGATCGCCACGACTCTGGCGATGGAGCCGGAGCTGCTGCTGCTCGACGAGCCGACTCAGGGCATGGGTCACGAGGACGTCGACCGCGTCACCACCCTGATCCGCCAGGCGGCGGCGAATCGCACCGTGCTCATGGTCGAGCACAACATGCGGGTGGTGGCCCGCATCGCCGACACCATCACCGTGCTGCAACGCGGCCAGATCATAGCCAGCGGCAGCTACAGCGAAGTCGCGCGCAACGCGCAGGTGCTCGAGGCCTACATGGGGTCCGCCGACCACGAGCTCGGGACCCGGCACTGATGGCCGAAGAGGTACTGCGTATCGCGGGCCTGCAGGCCTACTACGGCGAGTCGCACGTGCTGCACGGCGTCGACTGCCGCGTGGAGCGCGGCGAGGTCGTGACGCTGCTGGGCCGTAACGGCGCCGGGCGCACCACGACACTCAAGGCGCTGCTCGGGCTGGTGGGCAGCCGCAGCGGCTCGGTGCTCATCAACGGCCGGGAGACCATCGGCCTGCCACCGCATCGGATCGCCCGGCTCGGCGTCGGCTACTGCCCGGAGGAGCGCGGCATCTACGCCAGCCTCTCGACCGAGGAGAACCTGCTGCTGCCCCCGGAAGTGGCCCCGGGAGGCCTGTCGGTC
>Ga0335079_10002678_pt1 | contig 20504 bp, 16 predicted proteins | sample Lox_Sample_33_FD_206719 | JGI IMG/M metagenome (GOLD analysis project Ga0335079, IMG submission 206719) | Soil microbial communities from Loxahatchee National Wildlife Refuge, Florida, United States - Lox_Sample_3.3 | ecosystem: Environmental > Terrestrial > Soil > Wetlands | place: USA... | reverse complement strand
CTCGCCGCCGCAGACGAGGCGGCGGCCGCCGCGATGGAGCAGCTCAAGTCCTGGCTGGTGAGCGAGCGGGCGCACGCGACCCAGGACTTCGCACTCGGCGAGGCGGTATTCCTGCGGATGCTGCACGCCACGGAGCGGGTCGACGTGCCCATCGAGCAACTGCTGCAGATCGGCAACGCCGACCTGGAGCGCAACACCGCGGCGCTGCGCCAGACCTGCGCGGCGTACCTGCCGCACGGCACGCTGGCGGGGTGCGTGGCCAGGATGCAGGCCCGCAAGCCCGCGGGCGGAGCCGTGGCCGGGGCGCGGGTGCAGCTGCAGTCACTGCGAGAGTTCGTGCTCAGCAGGCAGATCCTGAGCGTCTCCCCGGATGCCCAGGCGCTGGTGGCCGAGGCGCCACCCTACGCCCGCGGCAACGCCGCCTACATCAACGTCGCCGGTCCCTACGACCACGGCGTGCAGTCGGTCTACAACATCGCGCCGCCCGATCCGCGCTGGAGCGCCAAGGAGCGGGCCGCCTACATACCCGGCCAGGCGAGCCTGCTGTACACGAGTGTGCACGAGGTGTGGCCCGGCCATTTCGTGCAGTTCCTGCACTCCAATGCCAACCCCTCCAAGATCGATGCGCTCTGGCCCGGCTACGCCTACGCGGAGGGCTGGGCGCATTACAGCGAGGAGATGATGTGGGAGGAAGGGCTCGGCGCCGGCGACCCGGAGCAGCACGTGGGACAGCTGACCAACGCGCTGCTGCGCGATGTGCGTTTCCTCTCGGCGCTCGGGCTGCATACGCGCGGCATGAGCCTGACACAGTCCGAGCAGCTGTTCCGCACCCGTGCCTTCAGCGACCCCGGCAACGCCCGCCAGCAGGCGGCCCGCGGTACGTACGACCCCGGCTGCCTCGCCTACACGCTCGGCAAGCTCATGATCCGCAAGCTGCGCGCCGACTGGATCGCGCGCCAGCCCGGGGCCGCCAGCGCCCCCGACCCGAAGGTCTACTGGCATGACTTCCATGACCGCATGATGCAGCACACCGGTCCGATCCCGCTGATCGCCGGCGAGCTGCTCGGGCCCGGCGAGCGCGCGCTCTTCTAGGTAGCGACCGCACCCTCGAGGAAGGTGAGGCGGCGCGCGTCCGCCTCGAGGCGTACCCGGGCGCCGTGGGGCACGGGCTCGTTCAGCTCGCCGTGCCCGATGGGGAAGCCGGCCGCGCACGGCAGGCCGGTGGCCACGGCGAGTTCGCGCAGCACGTCGGCGCTGGAGTAGGGCGCCCCGCTTTCCTCGCAATCCGTGAAGCTGCCGAGCACGATGCCGCGGACGCGCCCGAACACGCCCGCGATCGTCAGGTGGGTCCACATGCGGTCGAGCCGGTAGGGTCGCTCGCCCTGGTCCTCGAGCAGCAGCACCGCGTCCTCCAGCGCCGGCATGTGGGGAGTACCGAGCAGGCGCGAGAATACCGAGAGGTTGCCGCCGAGCAGCCGCCCCTCGCAGGTGCCGGAAACGTACGTGTCGGTGCCATGAAGGGGTGGTGGCGGGGCCGGGGACTCGAGCAGCGCGAACAGGCGCTGGTGCGTGGCCGCGCTCAGGCGGCCGAGCTGGGTGAGCACCGGACCGTGGATGCTGATCCGCCCGTGCGCCGCCAGCCACAGATGCAGCGAGGTGATGTCGGAGAAGCCGACCAGGGGCTTGCGCGCGCCCGGCGGGGGGCGGTGCGCCAGGCGCGCCAGCAGCCGCGTGGCCCCGTAGCCGCCGCGCGCACAGAACACGGCGCGCCAGCGCGGCTCGGCGAGCGAGCGCATCAGCTCGTCCAGACGCCGCGCGTCATCCCCGGCCAGGTAGCGCTGCTTGGTGAACAGCCCGGGGTCGTACTGCGGCGCATAGCGGGCGGCCAGTACGCTCAAGCCCGCCTCGAAGGAGGCGCGGTCGAATCCGCTCGCGGGTGCGATTACGGCGACCGGATCGCCGGGGTGCACGGCGGCAGAGGGCGCAAAGGACACGGCGCTCAAGTCAGTCTTCCGTCAGGGCTGCGCCAGCGGCGCGTGCGGCGATTATGGCGCGACCGCGGGCGTGGCGCGCGCCTAGTCCGACAGTGCCTTCAGGTCGCGCTGCAGCGCCGCGCGGCCGCGCGCCAGCTGATCGAGACGCGCCGCGGCCTCGCGCAGCGCATTGAGGTTCTGCACTGGCGCCTGGTTCAGGCGGCGATAGCTGTTGAGTGCCATGTGCCAGAGGCGGTTCACCCGCTCGTAGCGCTCGGCCAGCTCGCGCCGCAGGGTGATGATGGCCAGTGCACTCGATTGCATGGGGCGCCTTATCGCTTGGAGGCACGGATCGCAACAGTGCAGCGATCACAGTTCGAACGCACCGAAAGTCTAGCGCCGCGCCATGACGCGCGTGCGACGCACGCGCGATGCGGGCGTTCCGCTAGCTGAGCGAGACGACCAGCTTGGCGGAGTGACTGCGCCAGTTAATCGGGATGATGAAGCAGCGCTGCCCGGGCTTGTGCGGGATGGCCGGCTTCTCGCCCGAGAGCACGCTCGGCACGGAGATCACGAAGTCGCGGCCGAAGTCGCGGCGCGCGTTGCCGGAGATGGTGTTGGCCACTTCGCCGACCAGATCCTTCATGGTCTCGTGGCTGAAGTCGTTCTCCTGCATCTTCATCAGCAGCACCGTGAGCATCGCCTTGGGCGCGGTAAAGTACACCACGCCCTCGCGCTTGCCGGAGATATTGATGACCCCGGTGTACTCGTGCACCGACGGGGTGCCTTCCATGAGGTACGGCGAGCCGATCGAGGCCGGCTGCTGCGCCGTGACCTCGAAGAAGTTCGTCGTCCCCTCGACGAAGGTCTTCAGCTCCTGTTCGTACAGCATGTGCTTTCGTTTCCTTTGCTGCCCTAGCGCATCAGCTCGGCGAACGCCTCGTTGAGCTGGCGGTCGGTGAAGGGCTTGTTGAGAAAGCCATTGGCGCCCTTCTCCATCGCCTCGACCGCCGTCGCCTTGTCCGCCAGTGCCGAAATCACCAGGATGCGCACCGCGGGCTTCAGCTCCACCAGGCGGCCGATGCACTCGATGCCGTCCATGCGCGGCATGGTCAGGTCCATGGTGACAACGTCCGGGTCGGTGCGCTTGAAGAGCTCGAGCGCCTCCTCGCCGTTGCCGGCCGTGCCCACCAGCTGCAGCTCCTCGAACTGCTGCGAGCGCTCGATGCGGCGCCGCATGATGTTCGAGTCATCGACGATCATGAGCTTGAAGGAGCGTTTGGCGTTCATCGCTGTTCCGTGGCTGGCGCAGGTGGGCCGTCAGGCGACCGCCGTGCTGTCGGGCGCATCCGGCGGCGGCAGCACGATCTTGAAGCGGGTGAACTTGCCCGGATGCGTACTGACGCCGATCTTGCCGCCGAGCGCGTAGACGCTGCGCGCCACGACGTCCATGCCGACGCCGCGGCCGGCGTCCATGGAGACGTCCTCCTGCGTGGAGAAGCCGGGACGGAAGATCAGTGCCATGGTCTGGCGCGTGTCGAGCGCTGCCGCCTCCTCCTCGGTGATCATGTGCTTGCGGATCGCGGCCGCCTTGAGCGCCTCGATGGCGATGCCGGCGCCGTCGTCCTCGAAGATGAGCTCGTAGCCCTCGCCGGCCTTGCGGAACTCGACCCGCACCGTGCCGGACTCGCCCTTGGACTGCTCGCGGCGTACCTGCGGCGGCTCGATGCCGTGCACGGCGGCGTTGCGCAGCATCTGGATGAGGCAGTCCTTGATGGTCGCGCTGTAGGCGCCTGGCACCTCGCCGAGGCCGCTGAGCGCGAGCCGCAGCCGCTTGGAATGATCGTGCGCCAGGCGCTCGGCCATCGACTGCAGCGTCGGCCCGAGATCCTCCACGGCGCGCGCGGCCGCTGCCGGGCGCTCGCTGCCGGCGCTGCTGCGCTCGCCGGGGGCCGCGCCCGCTTCCGCGCGCGACGTGGCGGCCACCGCCGCCGCCACCGGCGTGTCGCGCAGCGCGGTGAGGCGCGCGGCCATCTCGCGCACGCTGCGCAGGTGGGCCAGCAGCTCATCGAGCTTGAGCACCATCGGCAGGAAGTCGTTGCCGGAGAGCTCGGGGCGCTTCTTGCACTCGCTCACCATGTCCTCGAGCGTGTGCACGCGCGTGGCCACGCTCTTCAGGTTCAGCGCCGAGGCCTCGCCCTTGATGGCATGCAGCTCGCGGAACAGCCCGGTAAGCTTCTTGCGGAACTCCGCATCCGTGCGCGCCGGCTCCTTGAGGATGGTGTTCACCAGCTTCAGTCCGGTCTCGGCGGTGTCGAGGAAGGACACCAGCTGCAGCGGGTCGCAGTGCAGCATGCCGAGCATCATGTCGAGCTGCTGGTTGGCATTCTCCTGGGAGTCCTGCAGCTCGCGCGCCAGCAGCACGCTGGAGGTGATATCGCCCACCGCGCACAGCACGTGCTTGATGCCCTCCGGCCCCATGACGCGGTGGAAGTCAAACTGCAGGTAGCGCGTCTCCTTGCCACCGTGCGCGTTCTCCATGCTGATCTCGAGCTGCCCGAGCGGGTTGATGCTCTTCATCAGATTCTCGTGCGCGCGGTCGCCCCACAGCAGCTTGATGTACTTGGTGGCGGTGGCCAGCGTCGCGGCCGGCACCAGATCCTTCAGCAGCTCTTCGAAGGACAGCCCGGCGAAGTCGTTGCGGCCGAACATGCGCGAGAGCGCGTCCGACCACACCGAGCCGATGCGGTAGTTGGCGTCGAGCAGGAAGAAGCCCTCGCGCACGGTCTTGAGGATGTCGCGGGTCTGCTCCTGCGCGTCGCGTGCCGCACGCTCGTGGCGTGCGCGCGTTATCTGGAAGTAGGCCGCCGCGGCGGCCAGCACCAGCGCCGCGAGCACGCCGGCGGCCAGCAGCGCGCGCAGGCGGGCGGCGGCCTCCGAGGAAGTGCGCTGCAGCGTGGCGGCGAGGCTGGAGAGCTGTGCCTGCAGCGGATGGGCGTTGTCGGCGGCAAACAGCTGCGCGCGCTTGACCTGCGCGTAGTGCTCGCGGCCCTCGCGCGAGAGCGCGCTGCCACCGCTGTCGGAGTCGATGTACGGCTGGCCCTGGAAGGCGAGCACCGGCTCGAGCACCGGCTCGTACTGGTGCCACAGCAGCAGCGCACGTGCGAGCTGCGGCGAGTCCAGGTCGCCCGCGGCGTTGATCTGCTTGAGCTCCTGGTCGAAGCGTTTCACGCTCGCCTGCAGGTCGGCGAGCGCCTGGCCGGAGTAGGCGCGCACCTCGAGGCGGTCGCGCAGCGAGTTGATCTGGTGCGCGATCTCTTCCGGGTAGGTCTGCAGCGTGCTGGCGGTCTGCAGCGCGGCGATGTCCGCGCGCATGTGGGTCGCCAGGCGGAAGCCCACGATCAGGACCGTGCCCATCACCAGTGTCAGGGCCGTGCCGAGGCCGGCGGTGACCAGTTGGCGGCGACGCTCGGTGCCTGCAACGCTCATTTTAGAATTCTCCTCGTGGGCCTTACTTGGGCAGCTCGAAGCGCACCAGCGTGCGCACCGGGACCTCGACGGGCGCGCCGTTCACCACGGTGGGGGCGTATTTCCAGCGCTTGATGGCGGCGATGGCGGCGTGGTCGAACACGCCGGGGGGCGTGGCCTCCACGACGCGGATGTCGCGCGTTTCGCCGTTGACATCCACGGTGAAGGTGAGCGTCACGGATCCGGAGATGTGCGCAGCCTGGGCGTTGGGCGGGTAGTCCGGCGGCACCGCGCGGATGCGCTTCAGGTTCGCGGCGAGGGCCGCCGGGTCAAGCCCGGCGCCGCTCTTGGGCGAGTTTGCCAGCTGCTGTACGGCCGCCACGTCCTTGGGGTCGGCGCCGAAGCGGCGTGCCAGCGCCAGGTCGGCATCGGCGGGCTTGCCCGCGGCGATCGTGGTGCGTGCACGGTCGAGCAGCTTGCCGCTGAGTTCGCGCGAGGCATCGGCGAGGCCGGCGTTGCTTGGGTCGCTCGCCTGCAGCTGGGTGAGGTAGAAGACGGCGCAGTCCTGGGCGGGCTCTGACAGGCGCCCGTCGCGGATGCGGTCGCGTGCCTGCTGCAGTGCACGCTCGCTCTCGGCGGCCGCGACCTTGGCGCGCGCGTTGCTGAGGTCGCGCTGGAAGGCGCTGATGTCGGCCTGCTTCATGCCGATGGCACGCGCCTCATTCAACCAGCGCTCCTCGTCCACCGAGTTCTTGCTGAGGGCCGCCTCGCGCGCCTTGCGCAGGTAGGCGTTGCCAAGCTCGCGCTGCGCGCGCTGCGTGTTCGCATTGGCGGCCGCGAGGGTCAGCAGCTGCTGCAGGTAGCTCTTGGCACTGTCGTCCGGATCGGAGAGCTTGCCGTCGCGGATGCGCTCCTCGACCAGGCCGGCGAGGCGCGTCACCTTGGCATCCTCGCCGCGATGTGCGATGTCGGCGCGCCACTTGGCCAGCTGCTCCGGGCTGGTACTGCCGGCGGCCTGAGCCTGGCGCACCAGGACGCTGGCGCGCTCGAGGTTGCCGTCGGCGAGCGCTTTGCCGATCTCGGCCGCGAACAGGCGCTGCTCGAAGGAGCCGACGCGCGTATCCGCGGGGGTCGCGGCCTTGAAGTTCGCCAGCGTCTGCGCAGCCTCGTCGAAGCGCGCGCCGTTCAGGGCCTCTTCGAAGCGTCCCGCGAGCACCGCGGCCACGCGCTGCAGGCCGTCCTGGGCCTCGCCGTTGGCCGGGTCGGCGGCCGCGGCCGAGCGGTAATAAAGGAGGGCATTGTCGCCGGCCGGCTCGGTGAAGCGCCGCTCGTGCATGGCGGCGCGGGCCTTCTCGAGCAGCTCGTCCACCTTGCCGTGCAGGAGCGACTCGGTCTGCGCTTCTGGCAGGGCCTCCGGGGCGGTGTCGCCCGCCGGGCTGCTCTGCGCCGGCGCGCCGGCCGCCGCCGGTGCGCTCGCCGCAGGCGAGGCCTGCGCTGCCTTGGCTGGGGCCGATGCATGGGTGAAGTACCAGTAGCCGCCGGCCGCTGCCACGAGGCCCAGCAGTGCGGCCGCGAGCAGCAGCAGCTTCGCGCGGCTGCCACTCTGCGGCGGCCGCTCCGCGGCGTCCTCGGACGCCACCTTGGGCCGCAGCGAGCCGCTGGCGGACTCGGCGAACCCCCCGGCTGCGCTGCGGGCGGCGCTAGTGGCGCTGGCCGCGCCGGCGGCGGCGCGCACGGAGCAGACCTCGCCGATCGCACCCTCGAACACGACGCGCGCCTTGCGCGCCTCGATCGGGATGCTCAGCACGACGAACACGCGGCTGCCCTTGAGGGCGGCGCCGACCGCCTTCTCCGCGGCGCTCTCGGCGAATACCAGCACCAGCACGCGCGGCGCGCGCGTGCTGGCCGCATCCACCGCGGCGCGCACGTTCGCGACCGCACGGGCATCGATCACCAGCAGCTGGGGGCGCTTGCCGCTGCCGAGGCCCTCGAGCGCGCCCTCGAGCGTGTCGACCGGGCGGATGCCGGCCTGGCCGTCGAGCGCCTGACCCAGCTCGAGAAGAAAATCATCGCGTGTGGTGAGCGCGGTGACGTCGACCGCCGGCTGGGAACTGCCGCGGGCCGAGGATTGACCCGCAGTCTCGGGACTGCGCGAGGCAGGCGATGGTGCACTGGCCACGTGGCATCTCCAACTGGTGCGTTCGACAAATCCGGCAGCCAGCGAGGCTGCGTCGCACGGGCCTTCAGCACACCTTGCGCCCCACAGGCACGCGCAAAGTCCCGCCGATGCAGGATATGTAGCCTTGTGAACAGCGCAGTGCGTCAGTTCACAATAACGACAGCCCTCGTCGGCGACGCGCGACGCGCCTCACCAAAGCTTTGAAGCACTGCTCGCTTTGCGCAGCCAGGGCGCGCGGCCGGCACGTTCGCTGCATGCACGCAGGGCGTGCGGGCTGCGTGCCGGCACGTACCTGGAGCAGCGCGCGACGCCGGCGCACCACGCGGGTGCGTCGCGCCGCTTGCCAATCAGCGACTTAAGGGAAAGATTCCGCCTACGCAGCGGCGTAGGCGCTTTGGGGCTGGCGCGCGAGGGGCCCGCAGTGAACAATTTGCCGCTGTGACCGTCTTAACGTAATGAAGTGACCGAGACCGGAAGAGCGTCACCTTTTGGATGAGGCGATGGGACTAAGTTAAGCGCGCTGGCACCGCCGGCAATCATCGCCGGCGCCCGGCCCGACTTGTGAGCTCACGGGAGGGAAGGACGATGCGACCGCTCGCTGACCAGAATTCCCACGGTGGCAGCACCGCCGAATTCATTGACACGTTGAGTTCCTTTAGCCGGTTGCACCGCGCGCAGCGCTGGGAAGGCACCTTCGGTGACTTCCTCGGCAGCATTCTCCCCGGCAACTCGGCCGCCCTGGCGCGCACCAGCCACGAGTACATCTGGGACATGCTGCGCTGGCACGGCCGCGCCTCGAGCGCCGAGGCTGCCGAGAGCCAGCGCGCCCGCGAGCTGTTCAAGCGCGAGCTGTTCGGCATCGACGAGCCGCTGTCGCGCGTAGTGGATTACTTCAAGGCGGCGGCGGCCGGCTCCGACGTCGGCCGGCGGCTGCTGCTGCTGCTCGGCCCGCCCTCGGGCGGCAAGTCCACCCTCGCCATCCTCCTCAAGCGCGGGCTCGAGGAGTACAGCCGTACCGATGAGGGCGCACTGTACGCAATCCGCGGCTCGCCGCTGCGCGAGAACCCGCTCAACCTGATTCCCACCAGCCTGCGCGCCGAGTTCCGCGAGCGCTACGGCGTGAGCATCCAGGGCGAGCTCTCGCCCTGGGCGCGCGATTTCGTGGAGCGCGAGTTCGAGGGCGACTTCGTGCGCGTGCCGGTCGAGCGCGTGTTTCTCGCCGAGGCCTCGCGCGTCGGCATCGGTACCTACGCGCCGCACGATCCCACCACCGCCGATATCGCCGACCTGGTCGGCTCGGTCGACCTGGCCAAGGTGGCGCAGATCGGCGATGAGGGCGATCCGCGCGCCTGGTCGTGGTCCGGCGCGGTGTACGCCGCCAGCCGCGGCGTGCTGGAGATGATCGAGATTCTCAAGGTGAAGCGCGAGTTCCTCTACCTGCTGCTCACGCTGACGCAGGAGAAGAACGTCAAGGTGTCGCGCTTCCCGCTGATCCACCTGGACGAGACCATCCTCGCGCACACCAACCTGGCCGAGTTCCACAAGTTCCTGCAGGAGAAGGAGAACGAGGCGCTGCTTGATCGCATGGTGATCATCAAGATCCCCTATGCGCTCTCCTATCGCGACGAGTCACGCATCTACCAGAAGCTGGTCTCGGGCGCGCCGGCGTTCCGCAACGTGCACCTGGACCCGCACGTGCTCAACCTGGCGGCGGTGTTCGGCATCCTGACGCGCCTGGTGAAGCCGGAGCGCGAGGGCCTCGATCTGCCGAAGAAGCTGCGCCTGTACGCCGGCGAGGCGGTCGAGGGCGTGGCGGAGAGCGAGGCGGTGCGGCTGCGCGCCGAGGCACCCGAGGAGGGCATGCACGGCGTCTCGCCGCGCTTCGTGATCAACGCCATCTCCAACGCCATCACGCGCGGCAACACCCACAGCCTCACCAGCATGGAGCTGCTGCTCGCGCTCAAGGACGCGATCGAGAACGACGCGCGCATGGACGCCAAGCAGAAGAAGGCCTGGATCGACCACCTGGTGACCGCGCGCAAGGAGTTCTACAACCGCTGGGTGAAGGAAGACGTGCACCGCGCGATGTTCGCCTCCTTCGAGGAAGAAGCGCAGCAGCTGCTGGAGAAGTACCTCGACGAGGTCGAGGCCTCGCTGGATCACCGCCAGGTCACCGACCCGATCACGGGCGAGAACCGGGCCGCAGACGAGCGCTTCCTGCGCTCGGTGGAGGAGAAGATCAAGGTGTCGGATTCCGGCAAGCTCTCCTTCCGCCAGGAAGTGGTGCGCAAGGCAATGGTGGCGTTCAAGGCAGGGGAGAAGTTCAAGCTGGCGAGCCACGCGCGCATGCGCGAGGCGATCGAGCAGTACCTGTTCGAGGAACGCCGCGACGTGCTGCGCCTGGTGACCTCCACGGCGCGCCCGGACGAGGAGGCGCGCCAGAAGATCTCGGTGGTGCAGCAGCGCCTGGTGAACGAGTACGGCTACGACGAGCACTCGGCCAAGGAAGCCTTGAGCTACGTCACCACGCTTCTCGCGCAGGAGTAGCCGGGACTACAATCGGCTACGGGAGACCGAGCGACGCCCATGGATGACAGCGGCAAGCGCGACGCGGGACCCGGCGCGGGAAAGTGGTACGAGCTGTTCTCGCGCGGAGCGCGCGACTGGCTGCGCCATGACGAAAAGGTGCGCGAGGCCGTGCGCGCCAATCTGCCCGAGATCATCGCCGGCGGTGACGTCATCAACGAAGGTGCGCGCACCGTGCGCGTGCCGGTGCGCATGCTCGAGCACTACCACTTCCGCCTGCGCCGTGCCGAGGAGCAGCAGGGTGCCGGCCAGGGCAAGGCCAAGCCGGGCGACGTGTTCTCCGATCCCAACCGCGACAAGGGCCCGGGCCAGAAGGGCGAGGGCGGCCGTGATGACGGCGGCGTGCAGCTGCTGCTGGAGTTCAAGGTCGACGACATCGTCGACTGGCTGTGGGAGGAGATGCAGCTGCCGAACCTCAAGGCGCGCACCGGGCCCTCGGATGAGAGCGACTGGATACGCGAGGGCTGGGACCGGCGCGGGGCCCGCTCACGCCTCGACCGCCGCCGCTCCTTCAAGGAGCTGGTGAAGCGCCGCGCCGCGCCGGGCGCGACGCAGACCTTCACCGACGAGGACCTGCGCTTCCGCCAGCTGGCGCGCCGCAAGCAACCCGCCGTGCACGCGGTGGTGTTCTTCATGCTCGACGTCTCGGGCAGCATGTCCGATCGCGACCGCAAGCTCGCCAAGACCTTCTTTTTCTGGGTGGTGCAGGGCCTGCGCCGCGAGTACCGCTCGCTCGAGACCGTATTCGTGGCGCACACCACCGAGGCGTGGGAGTTCAACGAGCCGGACTTCTTTCAGGTGTCCGGCAGCGGCGGCACGGTGGCCTCGGCGGGGCTGCTGAAGGTGCGTGAGATCATGGACGCGCGTTTTAATCCCGGCCGCAGCAACATCTACCTGTTCTACGCCAGCGACGGCGACAACGCGGTCAGCGACGCCGCCGAGGCGCGCAGCTCGCTCGCCGCCGTCACCGCCGACACCTGCTTCACCGGTTACGTGGAGGTCTCCTCCGGGGTGTCGCGCCAGCTGGACACCGAGACCGGGCGCATGTTCGCCGAGCTGCACAGCGCCGGCTGCGCCGCCGGCAGCTACGCGCTCAACGACTTCGATGACGTCTGGGGCGCGGTGCGCCACTTCTTCACCGCGCACAACCAGGAGGCCGTCGGCCCATGAGCGGCGAGTGGCAGAGCTACGTGCGCCGCATCGAGGAGCTCGCGGCGCGCTCGGGCCTCAACTTTCATCCGGTCGACTTCGAGGCGGTGCCCGACAGCTTCATGATGGAGATCGCCGTCTACGGACTGCCGGTGCGCATGCCGCACTGGTCCTTCGGCGTGCGCTACATCTATCAGCTCATTCAGCGCCACATGGGCCACTCGCGGCTGTTCGAGGTGGTCTTCCCCGGCAACCCCGGGCACGCCTACCTGGCCGAGAGCAACGGCCTCGCCGAGAACATCCTGGTCACCGCGCACGTGCTCGGCCACGCCGACTTCTCGCGCAACAACCTGCTGTTCAGGCGCTGCCAGGAGCAGGTGAGCGAGCGCATCGTCGAGCACGCCGCCAACCATGCGCGCCAGATCAGCCAGGCGATCGAGGCGCACGGCGCGCAGCGCGTCGAGGCGGCCCTCGATGCGGCGCTCGCGCTCGAGCAGCACATCGACGTCGACCAGGCGCTGCGTCGTGCCCCCTACCCAGAGTACGCGGAGGAGCCCAAGACGCTCGTGGACGACCAGTTCCGCAAGCGCTTCGCCGCGCTCGAGCCGCCCGGCACGCCCGGTGGCGCCGAGGCGCGCAAGCGCGCGCCCGTGCCGCCGCACCCCGAGCGTGACCTGCTGTGGTTCATCGCCCACTACGCGCCGGAGATGGAGAGCTGGGAGCGCGACATCTTCCTGGCGGTGCGCGAGGAGTCCTTCTACTTCTACCCGGTGTTCGCCACGCAGATCATGAACGAGGGCTGGGCCTCCTACTGGCATGCCCGGCTGCTGCGCGAGGCGGACTTCGTGCCGCAGCAGGCCTATGTGGATGCCATCAAGTGCCACTCGGACGTGGTGCGTCCGATCGCCGCCGAGGCGCAGGTGGCGCTCAGCATCAATCCCTACCACCTCGGCTTCGCCATGTGGGAGAAGGTCATCGCCGAGCAGGGCCTGGAGGCGGCGCGGCGCATCATGGAGCAGGACGATGACTTCGGCTTCGTGCGCAACCATCTCACGCGCGAACTGGCCGAGGAGCTCGGGCTGTTCCGCTTCAGCGCCCGCAGCGACGGCCAGATCAAGGTGCTGGAGGCGGACCTGCCCGGGCTGCACGAGGCGCTGCTCGCGCCCAAGTACAACTTCGGCGCCCCGGTCGTCGCAGCGCATAAGGTGCGCACCGATGGCACGCTCGAGCTGGTGCACGAGAGCTCGGTGGACGGCCGCGGGCTGGACCTCGAGCGCAGCCGTAAGGTGCTCGATTATGTCCACCGCGTCTGGCGGCGGCCCATCGTGCTGACGACCATCAACCAGGCCGGCTCGGCGCTGGAGCTTACGGCTCCTTAGGCTTCGGCGGCGGCGGCGCCGTCGGCTCGGTGCCCCAGTCCTCCTCCTCGCTGGAGGTGACGATCGAGACCGGATCGCTCGCGGGAAAGCTGTCCGCGAGCGCCTCATCCAGCTGGCGCTGAATCTTCTGGCGCTTGCGTTGCTCGGCCTGCACTTCCTGCTCGCTCATGCTCTTCATCCGCAACCTCCTTGGGTTTGCGAGGGCCGGCGCGCCTTCGGACCGTAGCCGCCGGCACGCGCAGGGGAGTACGCTTTTCCCCTAAAGAGCCGGTGTGCGGCGCCGGTCATCCTTGCCGGGGAGCATACGCCATGGGGTACACGACTTCAGGCATCCGCAATATCGCCCTGGTCGGCCAGGCCGGGGCGGGCAAGACCTCGCTGCTGGAGACGCTGCTGCTGCAGGCGGGCGGCATCCGCACGCGCGGCAGCCTGCAGCGCGGCACGATGGTCTCCGACTTCGACCCGCAGGAGAAACGCCTGCTGCACTCGCTCGACAGTGCGATCTGCAGCTTCGACTACCAGGGCGTACACATCAACGTGATCGACACGCCCGGCTACCCGGACTTCGTCGGCAAGTCGCTTTCCGTGCTCGAGGCCGTCGAAGCGGTCGCGATCGTGGTCAGCGCGGTCGCGGGTGTGGACACCTTCACGCACCGCCTCATGGAGTTCGCGCGCGAGCGCGAGCTGTGCCGTCTCATCATCGTCAACAAGATCGACAGCCACGAGGCGCGCTGCGCCGAGGTGCTGGCGCAGCTGCGCGAGGCGTTCGGCCCGGAATGCCTGCCGCTCAACCTGCCCTCCGGAGGAGGGGACGACGTGGTCGACTGCTTCTTCCAGCCGCGTGGCCGGGCCACGGACTTCTCCTCCGTCGAGGCGGCCCACACCCAGATCATCGACCAGGTGGTCGAGCTCGACGAGCAGCTGATGGCGCTCTATCTAGAGCAGGGAGAGGAGATCTCCCCGGAGCAGCTGCACAACCCTTTTGAGCAGGCCCTGCGCGAGGGCCATCTCGTGCCGGTGTGCTTCGTCTCGGCGGAGGCCGGGGCCGGGGTCGGCGAGCTGCTGCAGGTCATCGAGCAGCTCATGCCCAACCCCGCCGAGGGCAACCCGCCCCTGTTCCTCAAGGGCAGCGGCGCGGCCGCGGCGCGCGTGGCGGTGGTGCCCGATCCGGCCAAGCACGTGATCGCCCACGTCTTCAAGGTGAGCATCGACCCCTACGTCGGCAAGCTCGGCGTGCTGCGCGTGCACCAGGGCACGGTGCGCGCCGGCAGCCAGCTGTTCGTGGGCGATGCCCGCAAGCCGATCAAGATCGCCCACCTCTACCGGCTGTTCGGCAAGGAGACCAGCGAGATCGCCAGCGCCGTGCCGGGGGACATCTGCGCGATCGCCAAGATCGACGAGCTGCACCTGGATGCGGTGCTGCACGACTCGCACGACGAGGATGAGTACCACCTGAAGCCGGTCGCCTTCCCGCCGCCGATGCTCGGCATCGCCATCTCGCCGGAGCGGCGCGGGGATGAGCAGCGCCTCGCCGACACGCTGCACAAGCTCACCGCCGAGGACCCGTGCGTGCGCATCGAGCACCACGCGGCCGTGAACGAGACGGTGCTCTACGGCATGGGCGAGTTCCACCTGCGCGTGCTGCTGGAGCGCATGGCCGAGCGCTACGGCGTGCACGTCAAGACGCACCCGCCGAGCATTCCCTACCGGGAGACGATCACGCGGCCGGCGGACGGGCACTGCCGCCACAAGAAGCAGACCGGCGGTGCGGGGCAGTTCGGCGAGGTGTACCTGCGGGTCGAGGCGCTCGAGCGCGGCACCGGCTTCGAGTTCGTCGACGACGTGGTCGGCGGCGCCATCCCCGGGCAGTACATCCCCGCGGTGGAAAAAGGCGTGCGCCAGGTCCTGAGCGAGGGCGCGCTCGCCGGCTTCCCCATCCAGGACGTGCGGGTCACCGTCTACGACGGCAAGCACCACCCGGTGGATTCCAAGGAGGTCGCCTTCGTGTCAGCCGGCCGCAAGGCCTTTATCGACGCCCTGCAGAAGGCCACGCCCATCGTGCTCGAGCCGATCATGCGCCTGGAGATCACCGCGCCGGCGAGCGCCATCGGCGACATCACCGGGGATCTGGCCACCAAGCGGGCGCGCATCAACGCCAACGACTCACTGCCGGGCCAGCGCGCGACCCTGCGCGCCTACGTGCCGCTCGCGGAAGTATCCGAGTACCAGTCGCGCCTCAAGGCGCTCACCGGCGGCCAGGGCGCCTACACCATGGAGCTCAGTCACTACGACCCGGTGCCGCCGCGCAAGCAGCAGGAGCTCGCGCAGGCCTGGCGGCCGCGCGCCGAAGAGGAATGAGACGCAGCGCACAGGAGCGCAGGCGCCCGCTGAGCATAAGTCGCATCGTGCGCGGCACTGCGGCCAGTTGCGCGAGACTGCCTCGCCCCTTTGCGTTGCCGAGGTCGTCCGTGCGCGGCGTGATCGTCTCTTGGGTCCTGGCCCTGCTGCTCGCCCCGGTGCTGCCATCGGCTGCGGGACACTGCGACGCCGCCATGGACAAGCAGAAGGCCAAGCACAAGCCAAGCTCCTATGCCCCGCACCCCAAGGCCGCCCACAACAGCTATGGCGCGCCGGTAGGCCCGAAGATCCTCACCAAGCGTCCGCCGAAGAAGAAGCCCGTCACTTCCTGAGCCGCGCGCCGTTTCAGGGCGCGGGCGGCTTCCAGCTCACCTCATCGCCAACCTGCAGCCCGAGCCGTGCTGCGGCGCCCCCCTTGAGCTCCAGGGTCGCCGCCACCGTGGCGGCGGAGGAGAGCGTGTCGAGCGAGAGCGGGTGGGCGCGCTCGATGATCTTCACCACCCGCCCATGGGTGTCGATGAACAGCATGTCGAGCTCGATGTAGGTGTTCTTCATCCACATGTTCGAGACGCGCGGCGGCTGCAGCGGGAACACCATGCCCTGGGTCTCGGGCAGGTCGCGCACGAACATCAGCCCCTGCTCGGCGCGCACCGGGGTGTCGGCGACCCACACGCGGAATGAGTGCACCGCCTTGGACTTGGCGCTGCGGATCGTCAGGTCGGTGCGCGGATAACTCGCCAGGTCGAGCGTAGGTTCCTCCTGCGCCGGCAGGGCGCCGGGTGCAGTGAGCGCGGTGAGTAGCAGCAGGAGCGGCGCGAGCAGGAAGCGGTTGGCCATGGCATCGCCTGTGACGGTCAGAGCTTGGAGTGGGGCCTGGGGGGCGGTGCCGGTGGCGCGGGCGGCTCATCCTCGAACACGGCGCTGCCGGCAAAGTCGAAACTGCTCACGAGGATGCGTGCACCGCTGTCGAGCGTGCTGGCCGGGGCGATGCAGAAGCCGCGCGCGACGATGCGCCAGGAGCGCACCGGGCCGCCGAGGGCGCCGACGCGCTCCTGGCGCAGCTCATCCACGGTGCAGTGATCATCGCCGCGCGTGGCGAACAGCCGCTCCTCGCCCTCGAAGATCACGGTGAGATTGGTCGGCAGCTCGCGGCCCGCGCGTCCCTCGCGCGCGGCCTCGACGCCGAACACCAGGCGCAGCCGCCGGCCGTCGGCGTGCTGCGGGCCGGCGAAGGCGAGACGCAGCCCGCTGCCGTCGGGGCGCGGGCCGCCCTCGCACTGCATCTCCTCGTTGCGCCACGCGACGTCGAGATTGCGCGCGCCACGGATGCGGGCGTGCAGGTAGCCGTTGCCCGATGCCAGGCAGCCGCGCGGCGCGGCGCCCGTGGCCAGCGCCCCGGGCGCGCCGGCGAGCACCGACAGGGGCAGCAGCAAGAGCAGGCGACGCATGGGCGCAAGTCTAACCGGTCATCGCCGTGGCACCTGGCTCGACCAGCAACGACTTGGCGAGGCGCGCGTGTCCGCGCACCAGGGCGCGCGCCAGGTGCAGCAGCAGCGTCAGCAGCAGCACCCCGAGCGCACACACGATGAGCGAGCCGACCAGGGAGCCGCCGCCCAGCCAGGGCTCGACGCCCACGTTGACGTAGTCAAACCCCAGCCGATGCGTCAGCAGCCCGAGCGGCGCGGCGACGAACCCGAGCGCCACGGCGAGGCCGGTGACGCCGAGCGTGAAGTACACGATCCCGAGAGGCAGCATGAGCACCAGGTAGGCAAGCGTGGTCCAGGTGCGCACGTCCTTGAGCATCTCCGTGATCCGCGCCCACCAGCCGGCCGTGGGCCCGGGGTGCAGCGGGCGGCGCGGCATGCGCTCGCCGCTCACCGCCTCGAGCAGCCGGCCCTCCCCGAGCGAGATCACGCGGCTGATGCCGATGAAGGCGAGGAAGAAGGGAAGACCGATGATGAGCACCGCAAAGCCGGCCGAGAGCGACAGGCCGGTGATGACGATCGTGAAGTACAGGATGCCGGTGGCCAGCGACAGCAGCATGTAGAAGAGGGACGTGTAGGCACGCGGATCGAGGTAGACGCTGAAGAAGCGCGCCAGCGGCGCATGGCTGCGCACCGCCGCAGGCGTCGGCGTCTTCAGCGCCTCCTTCACCTTTGCCTCGGTGTCGCGGTAGGCCGCGGCCACTTCCTCGGGCGCGCCGTAGGTGCTCGCGATCAGCTCGAGCACGTCCGGCTCGGACTTGCCCGGGTGCGCGGCGACTTCCGCACGCAGGTATTCCTCGGCGTCGTAGAGCGCATCCTGGATCAGCGCCGCGTCCTCGGCGGCGAGGGCGGCCCGCAGCTGCTTGAGATACTCATCGATCGAGCGGGGAGCGTTCATGGGCTAACTTCCTTCGATGAAGCGGTCGACGAAGGCGCGGGTCTGGCGCCAGATGGCACTCCACTGCGCCAGCATGGCGCGGCCTTCCTCGGTGATGCGGTAATAGCGGCGCGGCGGACCGGCGTAGGAGGGCACGACGCGGCTGGTGAGCAGGCCCTGCGCCGCGAGCGCGCGCAGCACCGGGTAGATCGTGCCCTCCTTGAAGAGCGCCTCTCCCTCGTTGGCCCGCTGCAGGCGTTTGGCGATCTCGTAGCCATACAGGTCCTCGGTACTGCGCTCCAGGACCCCGAGCAGGACCAGCGCCACGAGTCCGGCGTTGAGGTCCTTCTGGAACTTTCGGGCCTGAGTATCATCCATCTTCCAGTACTATATACTTCATAGTACTAGCATTCAATTAGTACTATGCGAAGAACATATGCGCCGGAAAGAAAGTTTCGGGAGAGGAAAGCTCATCCCGAGGCGACGGACCCGGGCTGCTAGACTCTCGCGCGCTCGCGCGAATCCGAAAGCTGCTGATGCGAAATTCGCTCCTCGAAGTCACCCCCGTCATCCCGGGGAGCCTCTCCCGCCTCGCCGAGCTCGCCAGCAACCTCCTGTTCAGCTGGCACCGGCCGACGCGGGCGCTGTTCGAGGACCTGGACCCCGAGCTGTGGAAGCAGACCAACGGCAACCCGCGCCTCATGCTGCGCTGCCTGAGCCAGGAGTCCCTGGAGCACGCCAGCACGGATGAGACCTACCTGGTGCGCTACCACGGGGCACTCGCGACGCTCGACGCCTACCTCGGCGAACCCGCGGCCGCCGGGGAAGCACCGCTGGTGGCGTACTTCTGCGCCGAGTACGGCTTTCACGAGAGCGTGCCGATCTACTCCGGCGGCCTCGGGGTGCTCGCCGGTGACTACTGCAAGGCGGCCAGCGATGAGCGCGCGGCCTTCATCGGCGTCGGGCTGCTGTACGAGCAGGGTTATTTCACGCAGACGGTCGACAACGACGGCGTGCAGCACGCGCAGTACCTGGAGCGCGATCCGCGCGACCTGCCGCTCGAGCCGGTGCGCGATGCGGGCGGGGAGCGCGTCAAGGTGAGCGTGCGCATCGGTGCGCGCGATGTGGTCGCGCGCCTGTGGACGGCGCAGGTGGGGCGGGTCGCGGTGTACCTGCTCGACACCAATTGTGCCGAGAACGCACCCTCCGATCGCGACATCACCCACCGTCTCTACGGCGGGGATGAATCCACGCGCGTGCGCCAGGAGATGATCCTCGGCATCGGCGGGGTGCGCGCACTGCGCGCGCTCGGCATCGCGCCGGCTGCCTGGCACCTGAACGAGGGACATGCCGCGTTCCTGATCCTCGAGTTGCTGCGCGAGCACCTGGGCCAGGGCCTCGGCTTCGCGGCCGCCCTCGAGGCGGTCGCCGCCGCGTGCATCTTCACCACGCATACTCCGGTGGCCGCCGGGCACGACGCCTTCGGACCCGAGCTGATCGTGCAGCACTTCGGCGATTTCATCCGCGAGCTGGGCATCAGCAGCGAGCGCTTTCTCGAGCTCGGTCGCGCCCCCGGCAACCCGGGACTCTTCAACATGACGCGGCTGGCGCTGAACGGCGCACGCCACGTGAACGGCGTGAGCCGCGTGCACGGCGCGGTCTCGGCGCGGCTGTGCGCGGACCAGTGGCCGGAGGTGCGCCCGGAGGACAACCCGGTGGGCTGGGTCACCAACGGCGTGCACGTGCCGACCTTCCTGCACCAGCGCTGGATGGAGTTCTTCGACCACGAGCTCGGGCGCGAGTGGCGCGAGCGCCTGCGCGACGTGAGCTTCTGGGGCGCGCTCGAGGCGGTGCCGGAGGAGCGCTACTGGGCGACCTCGCAGGACGTCAAGGCGCGCATGCTGGCGAGCGTGCGCGAGCGGCTGCAGCGCGAGTACCAAAAGAAGGGATTGAGCCCGGCGCAGCTGCGGCACGTGACGCGCTTCCTCGATCCGCAGCGTCCCGGCATCCTCACTCTCGGCTTCGCGCGGCGCTTCGCGACCTATAAGCGCGCGACGCTCTTGATGCGCGATCGCGCGCGCCTGGCACGGCTGCTGAATGATGCCGAGCACCCCGTGGTGCTGCTGTTCGCCGGCAAGGCCCACCCGGCCGATGAGCCGGGCAAATACGTGCTGCGCGAGATCCGCCAGCTGATGATGAGCGAGGAGTTCGCCGGGCGTATCGTGTTCCTCGAGGACTACGACCTGCAGCTGGCGCGCAGCCTGGTGTCCGGCGTGGACGTGTGGCTCAACAATCCGATCGCGCCGCTCGAGGCGAGCGGCACCTCCGGCATCAAGGCGGCCATCAACGGCCGCCTCAACCTCAGCATCCTCGACGGCTGGTGGGCGGAAGGGTGGATGCAGGACAACGGCTGGGGCATCCCGCCGGCGGCGGTCCAGGACCCGGAGCGGCGCGATGCGCTCGAGGCCGAGCTCATGCTCGCGGCCCTCGAGGAGGAAGTGGTGCCGCTTTACTACGCGCGCGGGGAGTCGGGGATCCCGGCGGACTGGGTGCGCTCGAGCAAGCGCGCCATGATGAGCGTGATCCCGCGTTTCAACATGCGGCGCGTGCTGTTTGACTACACCCAGGGCCTGTACCAGCCGGCGGCGGCGCAGTACCGGCGCCTGGCCGAGAACGCCTTCACCGGAGCGCGCGCGCTGGCCGAGTGGAAGCAGCGTGTGCGCGGGGCCTGGCCGCGCGTGAGCCTCAAGCTGCTGAGCGATGCGGCGCGCGACCTGCCGCGCGGGGAGCGGCTGCGGCTGCGGGTGGCGGCCACGCTCAACGGGCTGGCGCCGGCCGACGTGCGCGTGGAGTTCGTGGCGCGGCGGCTGCTGCCGGATGCCGATCTCGCCCCGCCGCCGCTGAGCTCCTACGGGCGGCGGGCGCGGGCCGGGCTGTGGCACGCGACGCTCACGCCCACCGAGGAGCACGACGGCGAGGGGGCGCTGGTGTTCGCGCTCGACGTCGAGCCGCCCGAGTGCGGCCAGTTCCGCACCGAGGTGCGCATCTACC
>Ga0335079_10002675_pt1 | contig 20508 bp, 18 predicted proteins | sample Lox_Sample_33_FD_206719 | JGI IMG/M metagenome (GOLD analysis project Ga0335079, IMG submission 206719) | Soil microbial communities from Loxahatchee National Wildlife Refuge, Florida, United States - Lox_Sample_3.3 | ecosystem: Environmental > Terrestrial > Soil > Wetlands | place: USA... | reverse complement strand
TGATTTTCTAGTACCGTTGGATTCTGCGCCGATGCGATTCCTGCAACGGCGAACAAAAAAAATGTGTTGACTAGGAGTTGGCGGATGTAGTTAGCCTGAGTTTTGTTGAATTCGCGCATGTTGTAGCGGCGTAACTATAGTTGTCACGCCTCCGATTTGCGTGCGATTATAGACAATTCCTAGTCGACAAGCAACAGAATTGGCCGCCACGCGGTACTAGCCGCTCGCATGTGGGTCCTCAGTAAATACGGCTTCCACAAACTCTGCACGATGGCCGAGCGGATGGCGATCGGCAATTATGAGAAAGGTTCAAGGATTGTCTGGTGCTCCGGCGACGGTACAACCCAGAAAATGCCTAGAAGTCCTATACCGCCACTCATAGCAGCCGGCGTTGGAACAAGTTTTGTGTTGAATGTCAGAACCGCCCTGACGTATTCCTGTTCCGAAGTGGAGAGACCTGAATTGCCATTCGCCGAATAATCACGATGCGAGGCGCTCTCTTGTGCGCCGCCGTTTTCGGTGCGGATTTCACAGGGAAGTGGCGGGTGAACATCGGCAAGTCGCAAACCCGAAGCGATCTTGTGAGTCCGACGCTGCCGGACTCGATCCAACGTTCTTCTTCCCGCCCCTTGGGTACGCATGGTTCGACATCCATGAGGGCAAGATCGCCAGTGCCATTTCCTGGCTGAAGAAATCTAAAGACATGGGCGCTCCTTCATTTGTGTCCGCGTTTCTCGGCTACGCCTACGGCATCTCCGGCGACCATGAACGGGCCCTCGCGGAAATCGAAGAGCAGCGCAAGACATCGCGGCGCGCCTACGTCCCGGCATTCAATCTGGCAGTCGTGCACCTCGGGTTGGGTGAGACCGTCAAGGCTCTCGATATGCTTGAAAAGGCCTACGAAGCCAACTCTCAGTGGCTCCCATGGCTTCGCAACGACCGCGTCTTCGATGGGCTCCGCAAGGGAACCACGATTCGCCACCCTCCTCCACAAGCTGCATTTTGACTAGTGAAGTTCTCGTCATTAAGTTGACGGGAAACGCGCCCGCCGCGCTCACTCGACTCTCACTTGCGGAAGCCCGCTCAGCGCGCTGCCGGCAAAGATTTTTGCTGCGCCGTGTAGCGTTTCACGAACTCTTCGAACGCCCGCTCCAGCACGGGCACAACCGTCTCTGCGCTGCCGAGTTTCTTTTCCTCCACCTGGAGCACCGGCAGCAGGTTCCGCGTTGTCGACGTGATGAAGACTTCGTCCGCCGATTCCAGTTCCGCCGGCAGGATCGTCTTCTCGGTAATCCGAATTCCGGGAACCCGGATCGCCTCGAGCAGCAGTTCGCGCGTAATCCCAGGCAGGCAACCCGCGCTGAGCGGTGGCGTGAACACTTGCTTGCCGGCCGCCATGAAAATGTTCGCCGAGGTGCACTCGGCAACCTCGCCGCGCTCGTTCAGCAGGATGACTTCGTCAAAACCCCGTGCCTGGGCTGCCTCCATCCAAGTCAGGTTCATCGCCCAAGACAGAATCTTGGTGCCGGTAAACGGGCTGGCCGCATGGCGCGCCTGTTTGACGTAGGCGAGCTTTACTCCGGCGCCCCAGTCCTTCGAATCGGCGGTGAGCGCAATCAAGTCGCTCGGGGGCCCCGAGGGCCGCGGGCCTTCCCACAGACCGCCGCAGTTGCGGACCACCACCAACCGGAGCGTCGACCGCTCGGCGCGGTTGGCTTCGATCAATTCCATCAATTTCCGCCGTACGGACTCGGGGTCGTGCGGCAGCGGGATGTGTAGCGAGCCGGCATCGCGGGTGAGCCGCGCCCAGTGGCGCTCGAACGCAAACGGCACGCCCTCCACTACGCGCAGCGTGCTGAACACGCCCCATCCCGAGAGCAGACCCACCTGCCCCGCCGTCAACGACGGCTCCGACGCCTCGCGGATGCTATCGTTGTGAAGAATATAACGGTGCAGCACGAAGCCATTTTAACGCGGTGGCGCCGGCGGCCTTACGTCCGTTCCGGGACCTTCGCCGGCGTTTTCAGCCGCTGGTTCGCTTAGGATAAGAGCGATGGCTTTTGATGCGATCGTCGGAGGCGCCGGGATCGTCGGCTCTTCCATTGCCTGGCGCCTGGCCCAAAAGGGCTTGCGTATCCTCCTCCTGGACGCCGGAAAAATGGGGGCTGAGGCAAGTTTTGCCGGCGCCGGTATGCTTGCTCCCGGCGGTGAAATCGACACGCCGTCGCCTTTGCATGAATTGGCCGCCGAGGGCCTGCGCCTTTACCCGGGCTTTGTCGCCGAGCTAGAAGAGGAAACCGGCTTTCACATCGATTTCCAACGTTTGGGCGCGGTTGAACTCGCGACGTCGCGGAAGGAATGGGCGGAACTGCAGGCTCGCGCCGAACGCCAGGCTGCACTCGGCATTCCCTCGGCTGCGCTGACTTCCAGCGATCTTCGCAAGCACGCCCCGCTCGCGCGGCAAGACGTAGCGGGCGCGCTCTTTTATCCGCAGGATGCGTCTGTGGACCCTCGCGACATCATGGCTGCCCTCCGGATCGCCTGCCAGGCGGCCGGCGTGGAAATCCGCGAAGGCACTCGGATCGCCGGCATCCACCCGAATGCCGGCTCGGTTCGCGTGGAGACATCCGAGGGAACCATCGAGGCTCCGGCGGCTGTGCTCGCCTGTGGCGCGTGGAGCAGCGAAATTCCGGTCGCGGGCCTCGCCGTGCCGAGGGCCTTCCCCGTCCGTGGCCATCTTATCGGCTACCAGCTCGAACCGCATTCGATCGGACCGGTGCTGCGCCACGGACATACCTATCTTTTGCAGCGCAGCGGCGGTTTCGTCATCGCTGGAACTTCGTCCGAACAGGTGGGATTCGACCGCACGCTCGACCGGACCGTAATTTCCGACATTCAAACGCGCGCGGCCGCGATGGTCCCGGCCCTTGCCCGCTGCCAGTCCTCCGAAGCATGGGCCGGCTTCCGTCCGGCAATCGAAGGAGACCAGCCGGCGCTTGGCCGTGCCGGCGAAACAGCGCTATGGCTGGCGTACGGGCACTATCGAAATGGAATCCTGCTGGCCCCGGCGACCGCCCATCGCATTGCTGATGGTATTACCGCCAGTGCGCAAATGGCTCGGTCCTCGCACCGCGGCAACTCGTGATCAGTTCCGGCAAGCGCTTCCGGCGCTCGTAGAACTGCTCCAGCAGGCGCTCCAGGGCTTCATCCTCGCTCGCCGTCCACTCGGCCGGCAGGCTCTTCCAGGCGCGGTCGATCACCTCCTCCGGGAAGTGCACCACCTGGTCCAGCCACGGCTGAAAATCATCGAGTGATCGCACGGACTCGTACACGACCCGGCGCGCATACAGCCCTTGCAGCGGCGATTCCGGAAAATCCCAATGAGGGCCGTTGAACGCATACCCGTGATCGATCATCTGGGCCACCAGGCGCGGCCGCGGCGCCCGGTCCGGAGCGCTGGCAATTGCCTCGCGAACCATCGCCCGGTAGAAGATACATTGCCGGCCATCGGCGTTGGCAGCCCATTTGTCGAACACCAGCACCGCCCGGAAATCCTCCGGATTCGCGATTTGCGCCAGCAGCGCATCGGGGAGAAAATCATACACCACCGAGCGCGCCGGATCCCCGGGGAAGCGTGAACCAAAATGCCATCCCGGCGTTACTTCGATCCGCCGCGTACCCATCTGCATGTGGATTTCCGGATTTGCGGCGAGAAAGTCGGCGCCGACTTGGATGACAGCAGCACGCGGAGATGCGATCTTCAGGTAGTCGAGCAAGACGGAGGACAGCAGCTCGTTGACCAGGATCCGATGATGTTGGGGATTATTGCGAAACTTAACCACGTACCAGTTGCCATCGTCGGCCTCGAGCAGGTGTGCTTGCGCGCCTCCCCGCATTCTTCGTACATGCCGGACGGCAGTCAGAGGCATTGCAGAAAGGCGCCGAAAATCCGAGCGACATCGTCTGCCCGCCCGGCGAGTGTCGGGTACACTAGAGTTTTAGCACGGAGGAATTACTCATAACATGGCCGAATTGGAACCTCCCACAACAGCGGACAACACCCCCGCGTCGGGCCCCGCGCGCAGCAATGACGAAGTCGCCCTCGAATTGATGAAGTTTATTGCCGTTTCGACCGGATACGGCCGCGCTTCGCAATCGGCGGCTGGCTTCTCAGGAAAACCGACTACCCGCTCGGCGGAAGAACACGCCGAAGCTCTCCTCGAGTTGTTCGAGCGCTGCAGGCGCGTGGTCAAACAGGGCGAGAAGTAGGAAGGGCGATCGCCTTCGGCGAATTGCGCCCTCCGGGCTCGGTTCTACTTGTGCTTCTTCGCCGCTTTCTTCTTTGCCGCTTTGCTGCCGCCCTTTTTTGCCGCTTTCTTAACGGCTTTTTTAGCGGCCTTTTTGGCGCTTTTTTTGGCCGCCTTCTTGGCCGGCGCTTTCTTCGCGGCCTTCTTGGCGACTGCTTTCTTAGCCGCCGTTTTGGCTGGTGCTTTTTTGGCCGCCTTCTTGGCTTTTGGCGCCGCGGCTTTCTTGACCGGCTTCTTCGGGGGAGTCTGCGGTTCCTGCTGCGCACTCGGCTGAGTCTCGGGAGCCGTCATGGGCTGGCCTCCGAGCGGCGGAGTCTTCTCCACGTCCTCCTCCTCTTCCTCCTCGTCCTCTTCGTATTCGTCGAGCTTGGAGTCCAACTCGGAGTTTTCTTCGTCGTCGTAGTCGTGGAAGTCTTCCATCTCGTCCTCGGTCGGCGCTGCCAGTATCAGCCTGTCAACCATTCAATAAGCCTCCTGTGCTCAGGGCACAATCACCCATAGCATACTCCTTTTTGAGAGTCAGGCAATAGTCAAATGCGAGGATCGCCGAAAATTCCGTTCCCGCGCTATCGCGCGGCGGTGCGAATGAGGGCGTCGGATGATGCGGTCGCCGATCGAACCGGATGGGCGCGTACGGTTGCGGTCTTCGCTACACTACGGCGCGCCGTGGTGTGCCGGCGACTCGCGGCGGACGACCCAATAGCGCGCTTGAGTGGCGCGTCCGTTCGCAATGCCGTCGGAATCATCAGCCAGTCGCCTTCGGCGGCGTCGGCCTTGTCCAGCTTGTTTGCGGTAACAATACTCGACGAAGTTACTCCGAATCGCTTGCCGATCGTCGCCAGTGTCTCGCCGGCCGCGACACGGTGGATCCGCCACGTGCTCCGATGCTCCGGCGGAATCATCTGCAACGCCGCCATCAACTGGTTTCCCTTCCCCTTGGGGACGTGTAGAGAATACCCCTCCGGCACCGCCGGTTTCAGCAGGCCGGGGTTGAGGGCCAACATTTCCGAGGGCGGCGTATCGGTCAGATCCGAAATCAGCGCCAGGCTCGTCGGAGCCGAAACCTCGAACGAATCGTATTCCAGGGGCGGGTCCAACGCGACACTGTCCAGGTTGTACTCAGCCGCATTCTTTTCCATGATCGTCATGGCCAGAATAATCGGCACGTAGTTGGTAGTCTCGGCCGGCAGCGCCCCGCGGTTCCGCAGCTCCCAAAAATCCGCGTACCCGGTCCGCTCCACCGCCTTCTCCACCGCTACCGGACCGCAGTTGTACGCCGCAATTGCGAGGTACCAGTCACCGAACTCGTTATACAGATCGTGCAAGTGATGTGCGGCGGCCCGAGTCGCCTTCTCCGGATCCATCCGGTCATCGGTATAGGTTGTCTGTAAGAGGCCATATTCGCGGCCGCGCCACTTCAAAAACTGCCACATGCCGCCGGCGGCCGCCCGCGAAACGGCTCGCGGAATGAATCCGGATTCGGCCTGCGCCAGGTGAATCAATTCCTGCGGTACCCCTTCTTCGGCCAGCACCCGTTGGATCATCGGCCGGTACCGCCCCGAGCGCTGCATCGCCGCTACCAGCGTCTTGTGCCCCCGGTTCGAAAAATAGTGGATGTACCCCAGCACCGGGTCGGTCACCATCAGGGGCAATTGCGATACGGTGGCAGCTACCTGTTCCCGCACCCTGTCCTTCAACTGGGGATCTACCGGAAAGGTCATCTGCAAGATGTCTTCCAGGGGGGCTTTCTCGAACTGCACATCCTCGATGGCCAAGGAAGCGCCCATCCCCGCCAGATCGAACCGGTGGATGGTGTCCACCATCTCATCCAGCCTTTTTTCGTAGTCCTGGCGATCTACCGGATTCTGCTCGGACGCTTCGAGCATCAAATCTATTGCAGCGTCGAATTCATGCCGCGCATCAGAGATACTGTTTGCCTGGTAATCGCTGCGCCCGCGCTGAAAAGCTTGTTCGGCCCGTTGCCGGGTGGCATCGGCACGCGAACGCCGCGGTAGTGCAGTGCTGCTGAGAAAGGGAACGTCCTGGATAAAAACATTGGGCGGAGGGGCCGGGGGGTCCGCGATCTCTACCGTTAGCGCGGATTTCGGCGCCGGAGGCAGAAATGAGGTCTGAAATCTAGAAGGTTGAGGGTAGCCACAACCCGCCAGAACTAAGGTGACCGCACCCAATAAACAGGAGAATAGTGTCTTCTCTCGCTCGTCCATTTAGCCTCGAACTACTGAAAACAAAGCTACTTCCGCGGGCTAACCCGCTTGGGACCATTACAGACTACTACAGCCTTGTTAACGTGCGCAACAGCTCCTTCGGGGGTTTACTCCCGATTTCAGGTCTACCTCCGGAAACTACCGCACTACTACCTATCGGCTATTCCTCCTCTTCCTCCACACCTGCCTTCGCCGCCTTGGCTGCGGCGATAATCTTATCCGCCTGGAGCTGCGGGACAAAATCGTAGTGGTCGAACTCCATCGTGAACGACGCCCGGCCCTGGGTCATCGCCGTTAAGTCGTTTTGATAGTTCAACATCTCGGCCATGGGCACGCGCGCGCGGATAAACTGTGTGTTTCCTTTGGTTTCCATGCCCGACATGCGGCCTCGACGGCCGTTGAGGTCGCCCATCAGGTCGCCCGCATATTCAACAGGGGCTTGGATTTCCACGTTCATGATCGGCTCCAGCAGCGCCGGTTTGGCCTGCTGCATCGCCGCCTTGAATGCCTTCCTGGCAGCCAGCTTGAACGCCAACTCGGAGGAATCGACGTCGTGGTACGACCCGTCATAGACGGTCACCTTAAAATCGACCATCGGATACCCTGCCAAATACCCGTTTTCCGCCGCTTCCAGAATACCCTTTTCCACAGCAGGGATGAAGTTCTTGGGGATCGCGCCGCCAAAAATCTCATTGGCGAACTGGAATTTCGCTCCGCGCGGCAGCGGCTCCATTTTGATCCAGCAATCGCCGAACTGCCCATGCCCGCCGGTCTGCTTCTTGTGGCGCCCCTGGACATCGGCGAAGCCGCGAATCGTCTCTCGATACGGGATCTTTGGCGCCTTTAGGGTCACATCGACCCCGTAACGCTTCTTCAACCGGCTGACGACAACTTCCACATGCTGCTGCCCCGAGCCCGCCAGCAGGAACTCGCGTGTCTGCGGATCGCGATAGAACCGGAGCGATTGGTCCTCTTCTAAAATCCGGTGAACCGCGTTGCCCATGCGATCCTCGTCGTTCCGCGATTTGGCTTCGATCGCGAAGGCAATCGAGGGCTCCGGCAGTTTCACCTGCGGATAGGAAATGTTGAAACCCTTGTCCGCCAGCGTATCGCCCGTCAAGGTGTCCTTCAGCTTCGCGACGGCTCCCAGATCGCCCGCGTGCAGCTCGGTAACCGGCTGGAGCGTTTTGCCTTGGGGGCTGGACAGATGCGACAGGCGTTCGATTGCGCTACGTGTGACGTTCTGCAGGTTGGCGTCGTTTTTTACGACACCGCTCATTACCTTGAAGTAGGTGATGCGCCCCGCAAACGGATCGGCCGTTGTCTTGAAAACGAACGCCGACGGCGCCTGGCCATTTTCCACGACCTTCCGGCTGGCTTCCTTGCCGTCCACGGTCGCGACCACGCCGTCGCGCTCGGGCGGCGCCGGCAGATTCTCGCTGACGAAGTTGAGGATCAGGTCGCTGCCGACATTGTGCAGCGCCGAAGCGCACATCACCGGGAAGATGCGCATTTCGCGGACTGCCTGCCTCACTCCGTCGATGATGTGCTCCGCCGGAAGCGTCCCTTTATCGAAGAACTCCTCCATCAGCGCGTCATTGCCTTCCGCCACCATTTCCACCAGCGCCTCATGCGCTTTTTGCGCCGCGTCGGCCAACTCGGCCGGAATCTCTCCTTCTTTCCCCTTTCCATCTCCGTCCACCGAATAGGTGTACGACTTCATGTGAATCAAATCGACCACGCCCTTGAAGTCGCGTTCGGAACCGATGGGAATCTGAATGGGAACGGCCGCCCGCCCGAAAGTCTCGTGTACACTGGCGAGCGCGCGCTGGAAATCTGATCTTTCGCGGTCGAGCTTATTGATAATCACGGCGCGCGGAAGCTGGTATTCGGCGGCGAACCCCCACACCTTCTCGGTTTGAACCTCCACTCCTGCCACCCCATCAATCACCACCAGAGCGGCATCGGCGGCTACCAGCGCGGCACGCGTGTCATTAATAAAGATGTTGTAGCCGGGCGTGTCCAGCACATTGATCTTGGTCTTCTTCCACTCAGCAACCGCCAGCGCCGTGGAAATCGTGATCTTGCGCGCGATCTCCTCATCGTCGAAATCGGTGATCGTGTTGCCCTCATCCACGCGGAGCAACCGGTTCGTGGCCCCCGCCGTGTACAACAGCGCGGCCGTGAGGGAGGTTTTTCCGGAATCGCCGTGGCCGGCCACGCCCACGTTCCGAACGTCTTTGCTTTCGTAGACCTTCACGCAAATGTCCCCTATTTAAAACGGAATGGTAACACAGCCGGAGAAATGCGGTGACCCGCTCCAGTACGGAATAGGCCGCGATTCTGATATACTTCGCACGCCCGCCGGCGGAACGGCTATGGATCTCGATTCGGTGACCTTCGCGCTGCGCGCCTTCCAGGAAAGCCGCGCTCTGCTGACCGCCATCGAACTGGACGTCTTCACGGCCATCGGCGGCGGCAGCGACGCGGCGCAGGTTGCCGCCCGGATTCAAGCCGAACCGCGCGCAACCGAGATGCTGCTTAACGCCCTGGTCGCGTGCGGCGTGCTCAGCAAGCACGGTCGCGTCTTTCACAATGCCGCGCTCATGGACCAACACTTCGCGGGTTCCGCGCGCAGCGCGTGGATGCACCTGGTCAACCTGTGGGACTCGTGGTCAACCCTGACCGCCTCGGTACGGCAGGGAACTTCTGCGCGCGGCGCCAACCTCGAAACCCGGAGCTCCGACTGGACTGAAGCCTTCATCGCCGCCATGCACCACAACGCCAGTGAGCGCGCACCCCAGGTTGTTCGCGCTATTGGGACCACCGGGTTGCGGCGTATGTTGGATGTCGGCGGCGGTTCCGGCGCCTATGCGATTGCTTTCGCCCAAGCCGCTCCGGACCTCCACGCCGACTTGCTGGATCTGGAGCCGGTGACCCGAATCGCCGGGCGGCACATCAGGGAGGCAGGCCTTACGGACCGAGTCCACACCCGGGTTGGCGATCTTCGCCAGGACTCTTTGGGAGAAGGCTACGACCTTGTCTTCGTCTCGGCCATCTGCCACATGCTCGGTGAGGCGGAGAATCACGATTTGGTTCGCCGCTGCTCGCTCGCATGCGCGCCCGGCGGACGGGTGGCGATCCAGGATTTTATCCTTAAGCCCGACGGGACCGCTCCGAAGCAGGCGGCGCTCTTCTCGCTCAATATGCTCGTTGGGACTGCGGGCGGCCGGTCGTACACCGAGGCCGAATACGAGGGATGGATGCGAGCTGCCGGCCTGAGTGAATTGCGCCGAGCGCGTTTGTCGGGCCCCGCTGACCTGATTATCGGAACTGTCGGCTCCCATTAAACCTCTGCGTACATCCCAGTGGCTCCCATCCGTGGGTATTCCCCTGAGTCGTACCGAAACCAGTTGACTAATCCGGCTGGAGCGTTCAGACTTTACTACAACTCGCTGCCCGAGGGGTCCCTGAAGTCGGTTCGCGCAGCGCAGGGGCAAGAGTGTCCGACCCAATCCGTGCTCGCGAGCAGATCGAGAACTCCTGGCGCATCAAACTCGAGGCGGCGGCTCAAGCCAGCAGGTTCGCACACGAACAGTACACCGGCGCGCTGGAGGAGTACAACCGCGCCTTGGCAGACTCGCAAACCCAGGCCGGCCCAACCGCAGAACAGCGGCTTATCATGGAACAAGCGCGAAAACACGAAGCCGCCACGCGTGCCGAGTACTTCCGCGTTCTAAAAATATTCATCGACCTGGTAGTGCACCGGAAGCTTCCCGATGCGGAAGCCGTGTGAACAGGCTCGCGCCCCGCTGGCGATTCACATTTGTTGCACACCTCACACCGCCCTGGCACTTTGGGAACTCGCCTTGCTCGCATCGGTATATGATCCGAAAGCTGAAGTCCGGCGAATACCGCCTGTATTCTCGAAGGCGCAACCCCAAAACCGGCCGGCGCCGCAATCTGGGCACATTCGGCACGCGGGAGGCTGCCGAGAAACACGAACGCGCCGTCCAGTTCTTCAAGCGCGCGCACTGACGCTCCAGAGACCAGCGCGCGCCCATTGCGGATGGATCGGCACGGAATCCTGGTGATCCGCCGCTCGATGTCGAAGAACAGCGCCTCAACGCGCCTCCTCTCCGGATAAAACCTGATAGCCGCGAGGGCCGCTGCGCACCGAATCCGGCGTACACTATTCCATACTCCATTTTTAGGCATGGAAACTCCCGATCAAACCCTGCAGACCATCTTCGATCACGCGGCGGTCGGCATCGCGCAAATAGACCTCGGCGGAACTTTCCTGCGCGTGAATCGCCGCTATTGCCAGATGCTCGGCTATTCCGAGGCGGAACTACTCACGAAGAATGTGAGCGATATCAATCCACCCGACAACTCCCCCGAACTCTTGCAGGGATGCCGGCAACTGCAGGATGGGACGATTTCTTCGCATTCCATCGAGAAGCGCTATGTCCGCAAGGACGGAACGATCTTCTGGGGCAGACTCCATCGATCCTTGGTGCGGAATCAAGAAAACGTGCCTCAGTATTTCGTGGCGGTAGTCGAAGATATTACGGAGAAGGTACAGGTCGAGCAGGCCCTTCGGGAGCGTGAGCAGCAACTCGTGTTTGCGCAAGGCGCCGCACGCCTGGGGTTATGGGACACGGACTTGCGGACTGGAGTCACGGAAACATCCGGTCACTATGCCCTCTTGCGCGGTCTGTCGCCCGACAATTGCCGGTTCACGCATGACGAATGGGTGGCGATGATCCATCCGGATGACCGCGAACGGGTGCTGGCGGACCGGCTCGAGTGCATCGAGCGAACGCGGATCTGGGATGAGGAATTCCGCGTAGTGTGGCCGGACGGGAGCGTCCACTGGTTGCTCGCTAAGGGCCAGGTATTCGTCGATGAGGCCGGCCGCCCGGTTCGCATGGCCGGGGCCACTCTCGACATTACCGAGCGGAAGCGAACAGATGAAGCGTTGCGCGAGAGCGAAGAGCGTTTCCGCAGAGTGTTCGAAGAAGGACCGATCGGTGTCGCGCTGGTCGACAGGGATTTTCGCTTTCTGAAGGTCAACCGCGCCCTTTGTCAAATGGTGGGCTACCCGGAGGAGTCGCTCCTTCAAATGTCTTTTCCGGAGATCACCCACCCCGACGATCTGGCTCCGAATCTCGGGCTTACCGGCCGGCTCTTCAGAGGTGAGCTGCCTCTCTACAAGCTGCAAAAGCGCTACATCAAGAAAGATGGCGAAATCATCTGGATCAACTTAACGGCAGCCTTGATCCACGATCAGGCAGGCCAACCCCTTTATGGTATGGCCATGATCGAAGACATTACCGATGTCAAGCACTTCGAGCAGGAGCGTGCGTTACACAAGGCGCTCCGGGAGAGTGAAGAGAAATATCATCGGATTGTCGAGACGATGGCAGAAGGCGTCTGGATTCTCGATCAGGACGGGCGAACCACTTTTGTCAATCGACAGATGGCCGCCATGCTGGGCTACCAAGTGGACGAAATGATCGGGCGGCACGTTCTGGACTTCAAGGACGAAGAGTCGCGCCCCGTCACGTTGGAGAAATTGGAGCGCACACGACAGGGCATCCGAGAACAATTTGATTGCAGTTTCCACGCCAAGGATGGCACTCGCCTCACCACATTGATCAGTACCTGTCCTTTATGGGACGGCGACGGACGCTACAGCGGTGTACTGAGTATCGTTACCGATATCACGGAAAGATCGAGGCTGGAGGAGCGGCTGCATCAAGCGCGCAAAATGGAGGCAATTGGACGGCTGGCCGGCGGGATCGCTCACGATTTCAACAATCTGCTGACTGTGATCAACGGCTATAATGACCTCCTCCTGCGGAGAATGGGCCCGGGCGACGCAATCCGCGCCGACCTTCTCGAAATCCGAAGCGCCGGAGAGCAAGCACAGGAACTAACCAGCCGGATGTTGGCATTCAGTCGCGGTCAAGTTCGCGCGACCGAGGTGCTGAGTCTTCGAAGTGTCATCGAGGATGTGGAAAACATGTTGCGGCGCATGATTGGCGAAGACATCCGGCTGATGACTACGTTCGATCCGGGATTGGGATATATCCGGGCTGACCGCACCGAGATTGTCCAGGTCCTGATCAATCTCGCGGCGAACGCGAGGGATGCAATGCCCATGGGCGGCAGTCTTAGCTTTTCCCTATCGAATGCGGAAGTGGATGAACGCTTCGCGCGAAACCACCTGGGCACCTCCTCCGGACCTTACGTATTGCTGACGGTAACGGACACCGGCATCGGCATGGACGTTGAAACCCAGCGCCATCTATTCGAACCTTTCTTTACCACCAAGCAAACCGGGAAAGGGACCGGACTCGGGCTTGCGACTGTATATGGCGTGGTTTCCCAGTGTGGCGGCTGGATTCAAGTAAATAGCAGGCCGCGAGGTGGAACCACTTTTGAGATCTATCTGCCGCGCGTCGACGGAGAGTTGGCTGAGAAGCGGGAGCATCCGGAACCGGCAAAACAGCAACTCGGTGGAAGAGAGACAGTCCTGGTTGTGGAGGACCAGGATCACGTCCGGAAAGTGACCTGCTCGATCCTCACCGAGTTTGGATATCGGATCCTGGAAGCATCTCATGGGGAGGAAGCGCTGCGCCTCGCCACTGCTCACAATGGTCCATTGGACCTGGTGTTAACAGACGTGGTGATGCCCGGGATGCAAGGACCCGAATTGGCGAACCGATTGAGGGCCGTTCGGCCGACGCCGATTCTCTTCATGTCCGGTTTTTCGGAGGGAATCGAACTGGCGGACGATTCGATCGTCGCTTATATCCGAAAACCGTTCACGCCCGATGCTCTCGCCCGAAAAGTAAGAGAAATACTGAGCCGCAACGGATCGCCCCGGTAGGGCAGGCGTTTTGCCTGCGGCCAGCTGGTAGCAGGGCACGTCAGCGCGCCGAGCACGGCGTTGGCTCCCACCCCGAAGCGTCCGCCTGTCTCTTGAAATGCGTGCTCCGCTGGAACGGCTGGTTCAAATACTGCGGGTCCTCGACCAGCGTGGTGACAATCATCCATTGATCGCCATTCGCTTCCGGGTGCAGAACATCGAAATGCTCAGTGACCACCGCGTTGCCGCTGTACGGCACGCCGTTCTTCTGCAGATAGCCTGGACGCACATGCGTGGTCACGACCTTGAGATCGCCGCCGGGCACTCTTCCTCGCTCACCCGCCAGTTCCCACTGCGCCGCCGATATGCCTTGCCAGTCCGGGCCGCCAAAGTCGCCGGCCAGCCGCCCGAAATGAAACAGGCGCGTTTGCGTACCGGCATCGATCTCGACTTTCAGCGTGGAATCGTCCTGCCACGTGATGTGCAGCCGCCCAGGCATGCGCATGATGTTGCCGGCACCGTAGGCTTTGCACGCTTCTCCGGCGGCTTCATCCTTGGCCGGGTCCCATGCTTCCGCCACCTTGCGGCCTTCGACGTTCAGCGGAATACTCGGGTAATCGCCCTTCGCCGGCGTCATCATCCGAAATCGCCAGTCTTCCGTCACCACCGACACCCAGTAGCCGGTGAGATCGATCGGCGCGGCGGCTTTGGCCGTCTGCCCGTCCCGGGTCTGCGGCCCGCGGCCTTGCGCTGCGGCGAGCGCTGCTCCCACCAACACAACTGCGAGCGTCTCCCGCCTCATTTCTTCCTCGGGCTCAGGCTCTTGTACACCGCTTCGATGAACATGTCGGTGGTCCACGGCCCGCTGGCCGCGCCGTAGATTCCGTCGTAATCCAGCGTGGGCTTGGCCGCCTTTACCTGCGCCAGCGTCGAATCCTTGCGGATGAGCGCCTGGATGCGGTCGCGAATGATGGTCGCCATATCGCGGTAATACGCCACGTCGGCGGCGTCGCAGAGATGCCCGTGGCCGGGAACCACGATCGTGCCCCCCTCCAGCCGGAACTCCGGAATCGTCATATCGAGAATGCGATTGAGCGCGTCGATCACGCCCTGAATGCTGCCCCCGCGCTCGAGGTCGATGAACGGATACCGATCCGGCGTGAACACGTCACCGGTGCTGATGACATCGGATCCGCGAAACCACACCATCGTGTCGCCATCGCTGTGCGCCGCCGGCATGTGGATCATCTCCACTCCCTCGCCATTGAAATAATGGCTGAGCTTCATCGAGTCGATGTGATACGTATCGGTGGGCAGCGCGCCGAACGGCACCTTGGCGGCGGTCATTCGGTTCAGCACGCTCTCATGCGCGAACACCGCCGCACCCTCCGCCGCATCCGTCAGGTTGCCCGCCACATTTCCGCCGGTGAACGTTTTCCCCGATTTCGCGATCTTCTCATTCCCTCCGGTGTGATCGGCATCCACCGACGTATTAATGATGTAGCGAATCGGCTTGGCCGGCTCCCGGGTATCGACGATGGCGCGCAGCGCCGAGCGCCCTTCGGCGCCGTACGGCAGCACTTCGACGCCGTTCGTCGTCGCCTGTCCCTGCAACCGGCGCACCGCCGCGAGAAGGGGATCGGTCATTCCGGCCGCGCCCGTATCCACCATCAGAACCCCATCGCGCCCCGCCGAAACCGTGATGTTCGCGCCCGCGCCCACCAGCATATAAATGTTGCCGCGCACCGGAAGAATGTGAACCTGCGAATCCGGCTGGGCGGCCGCGATCCCCGCCAGAGCAATCACCAACCCGAAACTCTTCATCCCTACCGTCCTGGCGCCACCAGCTTCGCCGTGGCCCCTTTCACTTTTTTGCGGTATTCCGGATACATGGTTTCGGCGCCGCCGCGCGCCGCTTCGCGCGGCACGCCGTAGCGATCCGCGAAATCGTTGATGGCCGCGTTCGCCCCCGGCAACACGTTCGGCACCACGCCTTTCGCCCGCTCCACTTCGGTCACGCTGTCGCACGGATACGGCGGCACATGCTGATGCAGATCGAGCTGATAATCGGTGCTGCGCACGAACGGCTCGGTCAGATAGACGGGATCGTTGACGATCGTTACCACCGTCAGCCAGTCGCCGTGGCGGATCCAGTGCTCCGTGACCGTAGCTTTCTCGCTGCGTGCCATCCCATTGCGCCGGATGTAGCTTTCCTTCAAGTGCGTGACGTAAGTGGTGAGAACGTCGCCTTCGTACTTTCCCGTGGAGAAGCCGGCCCAGGTGTGCGGCGCGTAATCCGGCGGATGCGCTCGCCCATCCATATACACCGGCCGGTCGACCGAGCGCAGCCACTCCGCGTGCCACGCCACAATCTCACGCGACGCCGGATCCACTTCTTTCCAGATCCGCAAGTTTGACGGGCCCCGCCAGATGTAGTCCGCGCCGTGCGGACGGCACTGCCACTCCGGCAGCGTGAGCAGCGAAGCGCTCCACGTATCGGCGCGCATCCGCGCCGCGTCATTCACCGGCAGCCCGAGATAATCGCCGAGTTCCGGCCCCGGCACCCGCTCCGGCTGGTCTTCAAAAAACCTCGGCGCCCAGTCGCCCGAGAAATCCATCTCGGCCACGGCCGGCAACGCGATTCCCAGCAGAAACAACGAAGCGATGACTCCCGCGCGCATGCCCCCTCCGATATTTCGAAATCAATATATCAGAGTCGCGCCGGTTCGCTATTGCACGTACTTGCCGATATCCGCGCTGCCGGTCCCGCTACAGCCCGTTGCCCCATAACGCAGGAATTTCTGCACGCGCGCCGCGCCGTCCACTTCACCGCTGTACAGGTTGCCGTCGCCATCGGCAGCCACCACGTGCGGCCAATGAAACTCGCCCGCCTGGCGCCCGCCCGTTCCCACGCGCCCCAACTCGGTCAGGTTCTGCCGGTTGACGATGTAGATCGTGTCGTTCGTCAGGTCGGCGATGTACATGCAGCTCTGCTTCGCGTCCGTCGAGAAGTTGACCGTCCCCGAGGTCCCCGCCGCGGTCTGCGGCGCTACGTGGATCTCGCCCACAAACCCGCATTTCCCGGCTTCGCCATTCGGATTCTGGCAAGGTTTCCCGGCTTCGGCTGCCCGGAAAATCTGCACGCGGTTGTTGCTGCGATCGCACACGTACAGCAGCCCATCGCTCGCGAGCTTCGCGCAATGCACCGGGCTGCGGAAAAAGTTCGGCTTCATCTCGCCGCGCTTGTACTCGGCCGGCCACGAGCTGGTCCCCTCGCCCACATCCGCACCGCCGCCGTTTTCACCCGCCACCGGGTTCTGCCCATACGCGCCGAAATGCCCCACGTATTTTCCCGTCGCCGCGTCCACGATGAGCACGCGCCGGTTGCCATACCCGTCCGCGATATACATGAGGTTGGTCTTCGGATCCACCGTCATGTCCGCCGGCCAGTAAGGCTCCGGGGTCCCGTTCACGCCGCCGTTGGTGTCGTTGCTGTTCGGCCCCTTGGCGCCCGCCTTGCCGATCTGCAGCACGAACGTGCCATCCGTCTTGAACTTCAGAATATGGGAATCGTCTCCGAAGTTCGGCGCCCACGGATACTGCCCGTGAAAATTGCGCGCCTGCCCGTTCCCCCCAACGTAGACAAAATCGTTCTGGTCGACGTAAATCCCATGTTCGCGCGCCGGCCACACGCATCCATCCTGCGCCCGGCATTTTTTCTCGAGGAATCCCGGATCGCCCGGCCCGCCCCACGCCTGCAGCAAATTCCCGGCCTTGTCGAACTCGATAACCGAAGGCGCCGGCGTGCAGCACCCCGAAAGCTGCCCGTACGGCCGGGGAAATCCCAGCGCGCTGATCGCGTTCCCCTTCGCGTCTTTCCCTGCCGCGCCCTGCATGCCGCTATCGGTGGTACTTAGCGACCGCGGCCGGTGATATACCCAGATGTGGTCCTGCCGATCGACGAAGATCCCGCCGACATCGCCCACGATCCAGTGATGCGGCAGCGGCTTCGGCCACGCCGGATCGAGCACGAAATTCGGCGCGGCTGTGTTGTGCGTAGCCGCCGTCGATTCAGCCAGCCGCTCCAGCACTTTCGCCTTCTGCAGCGCATCTATCGCGGACTGCTGGGCAGAGAGCGCCACCGCGAACCCGATCCCGCCTACATATTTCAGAAATCTCGAATGCATATCAGCTCCACGTGGGGCAGGTCTCCGACCTGCCCAGCCAATCAAAACAACGGCCGGAACAACTCGTGCACCACCAGACCCGGCCGCCCGCTCGCCCCCGAATAGATCGTCCCGTTGGGGTCGACGCCCAGAAACTCCGTCCCCGCCCCCTTGATCACTTCTTCATCGGGAAGAAACGCCTTTACCCAGCCGGTCTTGATATCGGCCACTCGAATCCCCCGCTCCCAACCCGGATTCCAGTGCGCGTCCGACATCCCATCCGCCACATAAATGTTGCCGCGATGGTCGATCGCAATCGCGCTCGGCTTTCCGAACTGCGTCCACTGCGTGAGGAAGTTGCCTTCTTTGTCCAAGACCTGGACGCGATTGTTCCCGCGATCCGCAATGTACAGCCGCCCGTCGGAATCGATGTCGATTCCATGCGGATCATTGAACTGCAGCGGCTCGTGGCCTTCCGAGCCGATTCCGCCGCCCCACGCCCGGATGAACTTCCCGTCTTTATTGAAGCGAACCAACCGATTGTTCCCGCCGCGCGAGCCGAACATGTTGTCTTTGTTCGGCCCCCGCTGTGCCCCGCCATGACCGTCGGTGATCCAGATATCGCCGTTTTGCGCCACCACCACGCCCGTCGGCCCGTTGAAGTGCGTTTGGTCGGCTCCCGACACGCCCGCCGTGCCGAGCTTCATGAGCATCTTTCCGTCCGGGCTGAATTTGAATACCTGGTGGCCCATGTGCTTCTTGAATCCCGCTTCGCCGCGCGGGTCGCCGGCCGGCGCGCCGTCGGTCACCCAGATATCGCCGTTCGGTTCGATGAAGAACCCGTGCGGGAACCCGATCAGGCCTCTGCCAAAACTTTTGACCAGCTTACCGTCCAGATCGACTTCGATAATCGGGTCCAGATCCGAATCCGCGCAGCCGTTGGCCCCGCATCGGTCGAGGATCCACAAATGCTTACCGTCGGGGTCCATGCGGATGCCGCTCGCCACTCCGATTTTCCGGCCCTGGAGCTTGTCCCAGTTGTAATTGACGTGGTACGGATTCGTCGTGTTCTGAGCCTGCGCGGCTCCCGCGGTCCAGGCCAGAATCGCCGCCCCAAAAATTACGCTTGGTCGAGTGATCCGCAGCATCGCTCCCCCTCTACACCGCGGAAGTGTAACACACGCCCACTGTGGCTATTGACTTCGCAGTCCGCTTCCTTTAATATAAGACTAACGGGACCCTATTAGCTGATTAAGGGAGGATGCGATGTCGGACAAATCCACAGCACTCCAAACCATCCCACCGGCCACCATCTTTGACCGCGGCTGGCGCTTTTTGATGAATCATCTGATCCAAGACGTCCCCGAATCACTCGCGCTCTGCGAGTTTGATTGCCGGCGAACCGATTGCACGCCTGAGCAGTGGGCGTCCTGTGAGCGGCGCCTACGCGCGGTCCAGCAGGCTGGCGACATTCCCCGCTGCGCCGCTTAAGCTTCAGCGCGCCTCCGCGTAATAGCCGTCGCGCGCCTGAACAGTTAGGTTCTTCGGCTTGACCGTCACGCTGATCTTCCGGTAGGTGCTCCCGCCCGGCTGATCGGAGGTGTAGCCCAAACTGTATTGGCTGCGCAGCTCCGCCTGGATCTGCCCATACACCTTGTCGACGGTCTCCTTCTTCGAGACCTCGAAGAATCCGCCTCCGGTCTCGCGGGAAAGCTGTTGCAGAATCTTCTTCCCGTCAACCTGCGTGGATTGCGGATACCGGCCCATGCCGCCGTGCCGCCCGCCGTAGCCGCCAAAACCTGGCTGTGCGAAGGTCTCCTGCCCTGAAAACAGGATGGAATACACCAGCGTGTCGGCGCGCTGGGCGGCTTCGATGGCTTCTCCGATGGTCTCCTTGCTCCCGGAATCCCGCCCATCGGACAGCACGATCACCGCTTTGCGGCCCTTTTGCTTGGCCAGCAATTCGTTCCCCGCCAGATAGATCGCGTCGTATAAGGAGGTTCCCCCGCGCCGTCCCCGGCCGCCGGGATACCCGCCGCCGCCCCCCGGGTACCGGCCGCCGCGGCCGCCGCCAGGATACCCGCCGCCCGGATATCCGTTGCCGCCAGAACCTGAACCCGAACTGCCGGACCGGTTGATTTCCAGCAACTCGCAGGCGTGCTGCAGTTTGTCCAGCGAGTTCGTCAAATCCTGCAAGAGTTCAACTTCCCGGTCGAAGTGCAGCACGAACGCCTGGTCTTTGTCCAGGCGCAGGACATCATCGAGGAACCGCTTGCTGGCGTCGCGTTCCTCCCCGATGACTGACCGCTGGCTTCCGCTGGTGTCCACCAACAAGCCCACGATGAGCGGCAGGTCGGTTTCGCGGGAGAAGTAGCGGATGGTCAAAGTATTGACCAGTTGGCCCTTTTTGTCGCGCACCGTGGCCAGCACGTTGACCACCTTCACCTCGGCGGAAAACGTCGGTTGGCTCTGCGCCGCCAGCCGCAATGCCGGCAGTGCCAAGAGCAGGCTCCGCCGGGAAATCCGTGCATCGTTCATGCTTTAAGGCGAGAGATGCACGTCGGCAGCCTGAGGTTACCTCGCCCCTTGCTTGCGCTCAGCCGAAACTCCGCGGGCGCGAACCGCGACGGTTCCTTGCGGGGGCTCGTGGAAAGCAGCCAGTCCACCGTGCCGGCAGACTGCACCCAGGGCTCGGCCGACCGGCGTAAGATGTGCTCGGCCAGGCAGTTACTTCGTTGTAACGGTCCGTTCACCTTGTAGACATTGGCTGCGCGCTAGAATCCCGGGATCGTATCAGGAGTTTCACTCAGAGAGGAAAAAACGAATGAGTCAACTTTCAAGCGCGCTCCAACGGACGCGCAAGTCTGTGATGGCATCGGCCACCGTACTCGCGCTCGCCGCCCTGGCAATCAGCGTGCCCGGTACCCATCGCG
>Ga0335079_10002674_pt1 | contig 20512 bp, 21 predicted proteins | sample Lox_Sample_33_FD_206719 | JGI IMG/M metagenome (GOLD analysis project Ga0335079, IMG submission 206719) | Soil microbial communities from Loxahatchee National Wildlife Refuge, Florida, United States - Lox_Sample_3.3 | ecosystem: Environmental > Terrestrial > Soil > Wetlands | place: USA... | reverse complement strand
AAGTCGAGCAGATCTACACGGTCGCTGCCGATGGGGCGAAGATTCCCGTTTCCGTGGTGCATTTGAAGGGCGCGAAGCTGGACGGCACCGGCGCGCTTTACCTCTACGGATATGGCTCTTATGGCATCTCGCTCGACATGTGGTTCAACTCGAACATCTTCAGCCTGGTCGATCGCGGAGTTGTGTATGCGGTCGCGCACATTCGCGGCGGCGGGGAGATGGGAAAGTCCTGGCACGACGCGGGTCGCATGATGAACAAGAAGAATACCTTCACCGATTTCATCGCGGTCGCCGAAGACCTCACCAAGCGCGGCTACGGATCGAAGGGCAAACTGGTAATAGAGGGAGCTAGTGCCGGCGGATTGCTGATGGGCGCGGTACTCAACATGCGCCCTGATTTGTTTCACGCAGCGGTAGTCAAAGTTCCTTTCGTCGATGTGATGAACACAATGCTCGACGAGAGCCTGCCATTGACCGTCGGGGAATTCGAAGAATGGGGCAATCCGAAAGAGAAGGTGGCATTCGATTACATGATCACGTATTCGCCCTATGACAACGTCGAGGCCAAGACGTACCCCAACATGCTGGTGAAGACATCATTCAACGACAGCCAAGTGATGTACTGGGAGCCGGCGAAATACGTGGCGAAAATGCGCGCCACGCGCACTGACCACAACATTCTGATCTTCAAAACGAACTTGAAGCCTGCCGGCCATGGAGGCGCCTCAGGACGATACGATCGACTCCAGGAAGCATCGTTCGACTACGCGTACATTCTCGGGCAGATGGGAATTGCGAATTGATCTTTTCAAATCTTTGAGGCTTTGCGGCCATGAAGTGCGTAAGTCTCCGGAGCGGAAAATACGCACGCCTCAGGATGACAACGCTGCCTCTTAGGTCTTCCTCAGCGGTTGACCAGGGCCATCATGTGCTCGGGATAGCGCTGGCCTGCGGCGGCATCTTTGGGGAAAACTTCGTCGAGGCGCGCGAGATCATCGGCTGAAAGCTCGATCTCGGCGGCTGCGGCGTTTTCCTCAAGATACTTCCGGCGCTTGGTGCCGGGGATTGGGACTATGTCTTCTCCTTGCGCCATGACCCAGGCGAGCGCGAGTTGGGAAGGCTTGCATCCTTTATCAAGGGCTGATTTCTCGACTTCGCGGACCAGGTCGAGATTCTTCTGGAAATTTTCTCCCTGGAAACGTGGGGAATTGCGGCGGTAATCGTCGGGGGCGAGATCTTCGAAGGTGCGGAATTGGCCCGTGAGAAATCCGCGGCCGAGCGGGCTGTAGGCGACGAAGCCGATGCCGAGTTCGCGGCAGGTAGTGAGGACCTCGTTGTCTTGGGGATCACGCGTCCATAGAGAGTACTCGGTCTGCAAGGCGGTAATCGGATGAACCTTCATGGCGCGGCGCAGAGTTTCGGGGCCAGCTTCCGACAGACCTAAATAGCGGATTTTACCTTCTCGAACCAGCTCACCCATGGCGCCGACTGTGTCTTCGATCGGCGTGTTCGGATCGACTCGGTGCTGATAGTAGAGATCGATGGTTTCTACGCCCAGGCGTCGCAGGCTGCCTTCGCAGGATTGGCGCACGTACTCAGGCTTGCCGCTTACGCCGCGGGCATTGGGATTTTTGGGATCGCGCACGATGCCGAATTTTGTGGCGAGGACGACCTCATCCCGGCGGCCTTTGATCGCGCGTCCTACAAGCTCTTCGTTCTTGTGGGGACCGTAGACGTCGGCGGTGTCGAGAAAGAAGATGCCGATCTCTAGCGCGCGGTGGATGGTGGCGATCGATTCGGCGTCGTCGAATCCAGAGTAGAACTCGGACATACCCATGCAGCCGAGACCCTCGGCGGAGACTTCCAGTCCGGCATGGCCGAGAAAGCGGGTTTTCATGATGGCGCCTTTAGGAGGAATCCAGCGGGATTTTACGCCCTCTATAGATGCCGCGTGACTCTGGAGGGTGCCAAAGAAAAACTTACCCCAGGGAACACAGAGGAAACCCCCGACTGATGGATTATTGAATCACTGCTTGTGCGGGCTCTACTGACAGTATCTGGCGGTTTAGCTGGTTTAGCTCGTTCAGAGACGTCAATCCCTTATAGATGCCGAACAGGGCGAATGCGTGGAAGCCCAGGTCGAGCCATAACCCGAATCCAACGAAGATCAGGCCGTCGAGTGCATAGAGAACCATGCCAGCGATGAAGGCCCACTGATTCCCGTCGCGGGCGAATTTGCAGAAGACCAGAAACATCGCGGCGGCGAAGAGGCTGACGATGAGTCCGGCGATGCTACCCACTGTGCCGCCCAACTTGCCGATGCTGTCGGCGATCTGCGTCACACCAAGGCCGACGATGAAATGCATTTTGGCGTTGAAGAACATGAGCGCCGAGTTGATAACCGAGAACAGGGCCACGGCCATGAACCATCTGGCGCCACCGTTTGTGCCAGCCTGCAGCTTGATCTTTCGTTCAACAGCAGCTGTATTGACGGGCGCTGGCGCCGCAGCAGGCGCCACGGCGGTGCCGGTAGCGAACATTGGGACCTCCCTGAATTCCAATCGGAGGCGGGAATGCCCATGACTGGTGATTGGGAGAAAGTAGCATCGGCAGAACGACGAATGGAGGTTACTGCGGTACAGCCACCAGTGAGTTGTAGTCTTGCGCCGCTCCGCGACTCGAAGCAATCGCCAATGAAACCTCCGCAGCGTTGGATCAAAACCCCCACTTCTAGCAACTACGGCCAGAAGTGGGGCACCCCTTTTTTCGAGTCTTATCTTGTGACGCGGATGCGCGGTTTGGTAAGAGGGAGCACCTCACCGATCTGGGTGGCCGGGACCCCTGACTGATTGAGGGTTTGCGTCAAAGCTTCTCCTGCGGGAGTGCAGATCAGAAGACCTCCTGCGGTCTGGGGATCATAGAGGAGCAGGCGAAGATCTTCGGGGACTTGCTGGTCGTATTCGACCAGGCATTCGGCGAAGTCGCGATTGTTCTTGAGGCCTCCGGGAATGTGGCCTGCGTGGATGCATTCGAGGGCGCCTTCGAGCGCTGGGACTTTGCCGACGGAGATTGCAGCCGAGACATTCGATGCCAGCAGGATTTCACGCAGGTGGCCGATGAGGCCGAAGCCGGTGATGTCGGTCATGGAGTGGACGCGGAAGCCAGCTTCCGGCATGGTTGCCTCGCTTTGCTCGGCGGGACGGACGAAGGCGTCCGCCCCTACACGCGCCTTTATCACTTCTGCGGCTTTTTTGTTCAGCGTGGTCATCGAGGCGGTTGCCGCGTCGATCCAGGTTTGCTCTGCTTTTCCTTTCTTGATTGCGGTGGAGATCACGCCTGTACCCAAGGCTTTCGTGAGGATCAGTTTGTCTCCGGGTTGTGCTCCGGCGTTTTGATAGATCTTCTTCGGATGGATTACTCCCGTGACCGAGTAGCCGAATTTCGTTTCTTCGTCGCGGATGCTATGGCCGCCGATCACCGTGCACCCGGCCTCGATCATCTTCGAGAGGCCTCCGGCCAGGATACGTTCCAAAATCTCCAGGTCAGCTTTGTCGGGAAAGCAAACCAACGCCAGCGCGGTGAGGGGGCGCCCGCCCATGGCGTACACATCGCTCAGGGAATTGGCAGCGGCGATCTGGCCGAAGGTGTAGGGATCGTCAACGATTGGGGTGAAGAAATCTACCGTTTGCACCAGCGCTTGATCGGCGGTGAGTTGATACACCCCGGCGTCGTCGGCGTGGTCGAAGCCGACCAGAACATTCGGGTCGTGTTGCCGGGCTAATTTCCCAAGCACCTTGTCCAGCGCCGCCGGACTCAGCTTGGACGCTCAACCCGCGGCTCTCACCGACTCCGTCAGGCGGAATGGCTTTACTTCGGGCACTTGAGCATTTTACGCGTACAACAGGAAGCATTCACCACAGGGGACACAGGGCTACAAAGGGGAGGCTGTCATTGTCTACTTTTGGCGGTGGAAGTCGAACGTTGTGGTCGTGCCGGCGTCTTTGTTCTCGAAGACAACGTGAATCGTTTTGCCGTCTGGCGCCACCGTCATTCGGGCAACGCTGACAATCTTGTCGTTTCGCTTGTGCGTGAGTTCAACCGTGTTTGGATTGATCAGTTTGGCGGCGACTAAAGTGTGGCCGGGGTCGTCTTCGACGGGATAGAACTTGCCGTCGAACCGGGCAGCGTATTTCTCGCCCAGCGGAGTTTCGGCGCTAAAGCCTTCCTTGGTGCACTTGTAGTTGATCAGGGACCCATTACTTGAGCGGTTGGTCTGATAGGCCTTCCAAGAGCCAGAAATCGCGTGAGCATCAGGGCCGCCCTTTTCCATTCTTCGCGCTAGAGTCTCGATGGTAACGGTATCGGATTCGGTAGTGTCTTTGATCACCTGGGTCAGAGTCGAGCCATCGGGCGACACGGACGCGAACTCCATGTACATCGTCTTGTCTGCCTTCTTTGCGATGATTTCTACAGCGCGTGAATCCAGAGGCCGCACGTTCAGCGTGTCCCAATAGTCTGTCTCAGCGACTTTATGATCGATGCCGTCGGCTTTCACTTCGACGTTCGCGATGCATCCAGAACAGCGGAACACTCCATTTGCGAGTGAATAATCGATGGGCTTCTGCGGGACGGGCGGATCGAGTACCCAGGTGCCGTCGAAGGGACTTTGAGCCAGTAAGGCAGTGGGACCCAGAACCAGCAGTATAAGAAGCACTTTCACGGCGAGTTGTCGAGAATCCGACTGCCGATATTATCGCCGATTTTTGTAGCTGGAACTGTTCCTGCTGCAGATTACTTCACGGTGACGTCGGTGATCCGAATCTGTGGATACTGTCGGTTCCACTGCTGGGAGATGCTGTCGAACGTCAGGCGGAAGGGAGCGGTCTGTGCCGGGCCCAGCGGGGCAACGTTGAGGTCGACTGGCTCGTTGTAGGCTCCGTTCGTGCGAATCACTCGTAGCGGGAGTTCCTCACGTTGGGCAAGCTGCCCCATGGAATCGAGGAAGTTCACCTCGACCATCACGCGTGTGACTGTCTTATCGCCAGTATCAGTGATGCTGCCATCGATGTAGCTGACCGTGTGGCCGATGAAATTTTCGGCAGCGGACATCTTGAAGTCCGAAAGTTTCAATTGCGCGATGTAGGGTGAGGGAGGTACGACTTTCTTGGGCGGCTCACGCAGCAGGTATGCAATCCCGACCATAACAGCGATCACCACGACTACGGCGGCGACGATAATCAGGCGGCTGTTGTCGCGTTCTTCGGCGACGGGAGTCTGCTGGCCGAGAGTGCCCATAAGGGAATTGTAGGACGTTGGGAATTGAATGTCGATTTGGGGATGAATGGATGTCCGCAGGCTGGACCCTGCGACGTCAGAAGCTCTCACTTCTCGCAAAGGCCAGAAGTGGGGCGCCCCTCCGCTAAGGAGGTCTTCTTGGCGATTCCAAGCATCCAATGCGCGGGGGATTCGAATGCCCGACGATCCAAACGCTTCTCTACGCCAGCACCTGCTCGAACTGCTCACTGGAGGCCACGCGCACGCCACCTTTGAGGATGCCATCAAAGGTCTGCCACCCAAACTCCGAGGTGCCAAACCTGAGAACTTCCCGCATTCTGCGTGGATGATCCTGGAACATCTGCGCCTCGCACAGTGGGACATTCTGGAGTTCAGTCGCAACCAGAAGCACGAGTCGCCGAAATGGCCGGAAGGCTATTGGCCGAAGACTGAGGCCCCGCCAAGTGCCGAGGCCTGGTCGAGGAGCGTCGATCAGTTCGAGTCTGATCTGAAGGCGATGAAAGATCTAGTGAAGAACCCGAAGACCGACCTCTTCGCAAAGATCCCCTGGGGAGATGGGCAGACAATACTACGGGAAGCGCTGCTGGTGGCGGATCACAACTCGTACCATGTCGCACAGTTGGTGGATGTGCGGCGGTTGCTGGGAGCGTGGAAATAATCCGCGTATAGAGGTCTGGGTATCGATTGATTCTGTTGAAGATTCTTGTGCGCTAGACGCTCGCTTCGCTCGCGGGGCGGACGAAGGCGTCCGCCCCTACACGAGCTTACTGTCACGCTGTTTTGCTAATCTCGCCCAAACCTGATTGCCTCCGTGGGTCTGTGTCTCGGTGATGCGGGCGTTTTCGAAATACCACCCGAGCGCCTTCCCGCCAGCGCTCGTCAATCCCTACGAATGCCCACTCGATATCGGGCGAGATATAGCGCAGGACGACATCTGTCGAGGGATGCACATGCAGCGCGGGGGCAACCAAGAAAAGGAGCGGAGAGTCCTCAGACAATACGCGGCCGCCAAAATAGCCGAATCTCAAAAATTCTCCCCGATTGTGGTGCCACTGCACTCGCGCCCAATAATCCAGGCCCTGCAGGGGAAGGTGAATGTCCTCATCGGCTTTCAACTCCACGACGGCCAAGCGACCTTCGTGGGTCAGCGTGAGCACGTCGATCATGGCGCGATCGGCCGCGGAAAATGCCGGCACCTGTGAGTACCCAGACTCGGTTTCCAGGCGCTCGTCGATCAGGCTGACATCGGCGCGCACCAGAGACTCGAGCCATCGCTCGGGGTGCATGCGAAACAGGCGGTGCTGGCGCAGTCCGTACGGGTGCCTCGCCTCCCGTAATGCCGTGAGCAGTTGCACGAACATTGGCCAGTTACGATCTTCCAGTACGCGTTCTTCGGCGCCGACGCCGAAGACAATTTCCTGCTTGCTGCGGAATGTGACGGCTTCGGCTTCCAAACGAGCGCGAGCGAATTCCAGGCCGCGCCAGCGGAACCCGATTTCTGCAGGAGAGAGCACGGCCACGTCGCAATTCGGCAGGATCGTTTGAACACGGGTGATCGAGTCCTCGAATCGTTCGAGCGCGGCGGATTCGTTTGCGGCATGCACCAGGCGGGTCGCGATGTTTCCGCGATCGCTGCAATCGATTTCGGCTACCGCATCGTGGCGCTCATCGAACTCGAACAATCGCCATTTGGCGGCGGCTCGATTCAGATTTGCCATGCGCTCGCGGACTAAGGAGGAGCAGCCAGCGGGCACAAAGAGAATCAGGCCTTCGACCAATGTCGTTCCGTTTGAAGATTGGCGGCAGAGATCGAGCCACAAGATTCCGAAGGTCAGCGCGGCGTCGACGGAGTTTTGCGTCTCTGAGGCATTGACTCCCAATAGCGCGAACGCCGTTTGTCCCTGCCGTATCAGGCCGCGGGCATAGATCGGTCCGAATGACTTTTCCAGATCTGCGCCTGTGGTCAGCCGGCCTATGGTGAATCCGGGAAAGTGGCGTTCGATCGCGCGCTTGAGCTTTTGCCGGTACGCGGCGCGGGTCGCTCGCTTGGCTGACGGGGACCGACGGTCACGCTCGCGACAGATCTCCAGTTTCCTGGGATGCGCCTGGCCGAGTCGTTGCACTAAGAGCCGGAGAGCACCGTTCTTTAGCTCGGCATCGAGCACTCGGCGAACGGTATTTCTCTCGGGAGACCACAGATGGAGCAGGCATTTATTGCGTTCGCCCGAAATCGAGTATCTGGCTTGTCCCAGATCGAACGCGACGACGCCGTCTTCGAGCACGACTGCGCCGGCTGCGTCGATTAGAAATTCCTGCAGGGTGCGGGTGAGGGCCTCGGCATTCATGCCGCGATTCTCGTAGATTCAGGCTTCACAAGTCTGTGACGAATGAACATTGGCATGTGGAAAACTTCGGGTGCACACGACTTGGTTGGACCTTTTGCAGTCGTTCAGCCGTGCCTAGGACACGGGACGTCTACGGGACCGTGCCCGCCGTTGAAGCGGCGGGCTACCGTCACACGTCCCTCCTGGACCGGGCCCACCGCGGTGAGGTTTTGCTCCAATCGCTGCGGAGCAGGTGCATTCTTGGCTTATGGGATAATGGAAGTACGGGGGCATGCCTTCGAGTCCGCAGGACACTCGCCGGCATCTATATAACTTGGAAAATCACAGAGATAAAAGTCGTTTTTTCTTTGAACACTATGGCTTGACCGAGCGCGATCTGGAGCGCTACCTGGCTGCTGCCCTTTCGGCCGGGGGGGATTACGCCGACCTTTACTTCGAATACCTCTCGTCGACGTCGCTCTCCATGGATGAGTCCATGATCAAGTCGGCGAGTCAGGGGATCTCCGCCGGATGCGGAGTGCGGGTGGTTTCGGGCGAGCGCACCGGTTATGCCTACACGGACGATCTTTCTGCGGACCGCATTCTGCATGCGGCGAGAACTGCGGCGCTGATTGCCAGCGCACCCGCCAAAGCTACCGTACAGGGATTCCAGAAATCGCAGGCTCGCAGCCTTTATCCGGTCACCCTGCCGAGCGTCGATGCCGAGATCGGCGCGAAGGTAGAGCTGCTGATGCGGGCGGACAAGACCGCGCGAGGCTACGATCCACGGATTAAAGAAGTCCGCGCGAACTATGGGGACGAGCTGCGGAACATCCTGGTTGTGGCTTCTGATGGCACCTTTGCCGAAGACTCTCAGCCTTTGGCGCGCATGAACGTGAGTTGCATCGCAAAAACCGATGGCAACTCCGCGCGCGGGACATCGGGCGGTGGAGGGCGTGTGGCACTCGACTTCTTCTTCGGAGAGAAAACTCCGGAGTATTTTGCGCGCGAGTCGGCACGCCAGGCTATTCTGCAACTAGATGCACGCGAAGCACCTGCAGGAGAAATGGAAGTCGTGCTCGGCCCGGGATGGCCCGGCGTCCTGCTGCACGAGGCGGTGGGTCATGGGCTCGAAGCTGACTTCAATCGCAAAAAGACGTCGGCCTTCGCAGGCCTGATCGGCAAGCGCGTGGCGAGCGAGAAGTGCACGGTTGTGGATAACGGCACTATGCCGTGGCGGCGTGGTTCGCTCAACGTCGATGACGAGGGGAACTCTACGCAGGAGACGGTCCTGATCGAGAACGGAATTCTGAAGGGTTATCTGAGCGATAAGCTCTCAGCTCGTCTGATGGGAATGGCCAATACCGGCAACGGACGCCGAGAAAGCTACGAGCATATCCCCATGCCGCGCATGACGAATACGTACATGATCGCGGGGGCTGACAATCCGGAGGACATCATCCGTTCGGTGAAGCATGGCGTGTACGCGGTGAATTTCGGCGGAGGACAGGTCGACATCACAAATGGGAAATTTGTTTTCTCTGCCAGCGAAGCCTACATGATCGAAGACGGCAAGATTACCGCCCCCATCAAGGGAGCGACGCTAATCGGTAATGGTCCGGATGTGCTCACGCGCGTGAGCATGGTCGGGAATGATCTGAAACTGGATGAAGGCGTCGGTACCTGCGGCAAAGACGGGCAGGCGGTACCGGTGGGCGTCGGGATTCCGACGTTGAAGGTCGATCGGCTTACCGTGGGTGGAACCGCCCGCAAAGATCCCGGTGGCTTCATGCAGTGAGACTTCTTTGCCACCGATTCACACGGATTCGACGGATACTTCGATATTCTGTCATCCTCTGTGTCCTCCGTCGTGAAAGAATTTCTTGAAAGAATTTTCTATGTCCCCAACGGAACTCGAAACACCCAAACTCGGAACAGATTTGAAGGAAGTCGCCCAGGACATCGTAGCCCGCGCCATGAAGGCCGGTGCGTCTGCCGCCGAGTGTGTTGTCCGCGAGGGCGACGAATTCTCCACGCTCGTCCGGCTCGGCCAGGTTGAAACACTGAAAGAATCGGGCTCGAAATCGATCGGGGTGCGCGTGTTTTTCGGACAGCGCGCCGCCAGCACCTACTCGAGTGACTTTTCGAAGCAGGGGCTCGATCGCATGGTGAACTCCGCTCTGGAACTCGCCAAGATCACTTCGGAAGATCCTTACGGCGGAATTCCTGATGCGTCGCAACTGGGGCAGCTTTCGGGAGATCTTGATCTCTACCACGAAGATGTCTACTCGCTGCCCGGGGCCGACCGGATCGACTATGCCCGGCGCGCGGAAAAAGCTGCGCTCGATTTCGATCCACGTATCAAGAACTCGGAAGGCGGCTCGTTCGATGCCGCTACGGGACGCAAGGTCCTGGCAAACTCGCATGGATTTGTGGGCGAATACAGGCGTTCGTATTGCTCAACCGCCGCCGTGCCGATTGCTCAGGCCGAAGACGGAGCTATGCAGCGTGATTACTGGTATTCAGTCGCGCGCACGCTGAAGAAGCTCGACTCTCCGGAAAAGGTCGGCCGCATCGCCGCGGAGCGCACTCTCCGCCGGTTGGGCGCAAAGAAAGTGAAGACGGCGAAAGTCCCGGTTGTTTTTGATCCGATGGTGTCGACCTCAATCCTCGAGCACATTTTCGAAGGGATTAATGGGGATTCGGTGTATCGCGGTGCATCATTTCTGGCGGGCAAACTGGGGCGGAAGATTGCCGGCGAAATTGTGAATGTCATTGACGATGGCACCATCCCTGGCGGGTTCGGCACATCGCCGTTTGATGGAGAAGGCATTCCGACGCGCCGGACGGCCGTAATTGAAAACGGCGTGCTGAAATCGTATCTGCTCAATACTTACACTGCGAAGAAACTGGGGCTGCAAACCACGGCGAACGCTTCGCGAGGACTTGCGGGAACTCCGGGGATTGGACCGGGAAACTATTTCCTGCAGCCCGGGCCGAAAACTCCGAAGGAGTTGATCGGGGGAATCCAAGAAGGCTTGTACGTGACTGAATTTCTTGGGCAGGGAGTGAACCTGGTGACGGGTGATTACTCGCGTGGCGCCTCCGGATTGTGGATTCAGGGCGGCGAATTGACCTACCCGGTCGAGGAAATCACGGTCGCGGGGAATCTGAAGGATTTGTTTCTCAATATCTCGGAGATTGCGAACGATCTTGAGTTCCGGGGATCGGTTGCGGCACCCACACTCCGCATTGACGGGCTTACGGTGGGTGGCGAATAGGGTCGTTTTCTTTCCTCCGAGCTTCCCCATTGGGATGAGGCTTGCATCACAAGCGAGACAGCCGAGGCGGCTGTCCCTACATGTCTCAGCTATGGATTTGCGGGCTGCGCGCTGGCCTGGCAGTTTGCCTGCATCGTGATCGCGAGAGATCCTTTGCGCTTCCGCCTGGTGATGGTCCCTGCAGTCTTCGAGAAGTTCAGTTTTGCCGCATCCCAGACTGTGCTCTATCTGCAGCACCGCCTTCATCCTTCGAACATGGTGCTTGGCGGAATCGACGGGCTGCTCGGAGTGTTGTTCTTGCTTGCGTTTATTATGCCTCCCACAAACATTTGCGGGCCGAAGCCTGACGTCCACTAGCAGACGTCTGCCAGTTCTTGAATTCACAAGCACTACAAGGAAAACGGGAAAATGCGGCAGAGGCTACGGTAACCAAAAGAATCACTTTAGCTGCCGGGTCGTGTCCCTGAGAATTCAAGGCAAGCTCATTCGCCACCCTCGTCGAAGACGATCGTTAGCTCGATTGATCTTTTCCAGCCAAGGCGACCACGGCCAAAGCTGGCAATCCAGGGGAGAAGTGCTATGTCGGGACAAGTCGTTCTTTACTTTGAAGACCAGGCCGATGCGCTCCGGTTCGCGCTGGCTGCGGGACAAGTGATGGCTGGCGAAGGTGCCAAGTACACCAGCGAGCTCGTAGAGGAAACTGCCCGCGTCACCCGGATACGGCTTGATGCCGCGAATGCCGGACAAGTCAAAAGGCCAGACCCTGGCCGCGTCGCCTGATCGCGAGGGCCGCAACCCAACCGTGATTGCGGTCACTGACGGCATTCCTTCCTCGTGTTTGCATTCCCTTATGAGCGGCACCGGAGTTAGGTTTCGCTCTGGGTGCAACGCTGCATCCAGTTCCTTTGAGCCCGCGCGTATGTTCTGCCTTCCATCGTGATGGGCGGGCCGAAGGAGGTCTTGTGGTTGCTGAAAGCGTTCTGGCAGCCCGGGAAAAATCCTGGAATGGTGCGGTGTCCCTGGAGGACTATGCCCTCCTCGCGCCGAGTGAAATTGGCTCCCTCATCAGCACACTCGCACGAGAAGGCTACGCGGTCCTCGGGCCAACCGTGCGCGATGGTGCTGTTGTGTACGGTCCTATCGACTGCGTGCAGGACCTTCCACAAGGCTGGTCTGATGAGCAGGCCCCCGAAAAGTATCGCTTAAAGCCTCGAAATGACGGCGCGTTCTTCGGCTACGTGAACAGCCCGCAAAGCTGGAAGAAGTTTCTGCATCCCCCTGAAGTGCGCCTATGGGCGGCAGAGCGCCACGGCAGTTCCTTTCACATCCTGAACAACGACGCGAAGCCGGAAAAGCGGAAGGCGTTTTTGGGGGTGAGGGCTTGCGAGTTGGCAGCAATGCGAATTCAGGATCGGGTCCTGCTGGAAGATCGATACCGCGATCCGATTTACGAAGCCCACCGCCGCAGCGCGTTTCTAATTGCGGTGCAATGCACAGAGGCCGCTTCCACCTGTTTCTGCGCTTCCATGGGGACCGGTCCGGCAGCTTCCGAGGGAGCTGATCTCGTCATGACGGAACTGACGGGCGGAGGCTCTCATCGATTTCTGGTGCGAGCAGGTACGGAGCGGGGCTCTGAGCTATTGGGAAAACTGCGGACAACCGCAGCAACAGAAGCCGATCTCCGTCAGGCCGAAGCTGGCGTGCAGGCAGCTGCAGATGGACAGGTGCGGAGCATCGATCAGGCTGGAATTCAAGAGTTGCTGTATCAGAACTTCGAGCATCCTCGCTGGGAGCACGTCGCTGCCCGTTGTCTGAGTTGTACGAACTGCACCATGGTCTGTCCGACCTGTTTCTGTACGACGGTCGAAGATACAAGTTCCGTGGCAGGTGATCGCGCGGAGCGTTGGAGGAAATGGGACTCTTGTTTCACGATGGCCTTCTCGTACATCCATGGGGGCAGCGTCCGCAACTCCTCGAAGTCGCGCTACCGCCAGTGGATCACTCACAAACTCGCGGCATGGAAAGACCAGTTTGGCAGCTCGGGATGCGTCGGCTGCGGGCGCTGCATTACCTGGTGTCCGGTGGGCATAGATATCACCGAGGAAGTCCGGGCCCTGAGAGACGGAGGAAATCATGGAGACTCTTGAGCGGGTCATCGCTGAACATCCTTTTCTGGCCGACCTGGATCCGTCGTTTACACGCCTTATGGTGGGTTGCGCAAAAAACGTGCGATTTAACCGTAATGACTACATCTATCGCGAAGGCGATCCCGCGAACGAGTTTTACCTGATCCGGGAAGGCAAGGTTACGGTAGAAGTGCTCCCGGCTCAGGGTAAACCGATCATCGTAGCGACGCTCGGCGAAGGCGAGATTCTGGGATGGTCGTGGCTGCTGCCCCCGTATGAGTGGAAGCTGAATGCTCGCGCTCTCGACAACGTGCGTGCGATCTCTCTTGACGGGAGATGCTTGCGCACCAAGTGCGAGGAGAACCATGACCTCGGGTACGAAGTCCTGAAGCGTTTTGCGCGCATTATCGAGCAGCGCCTCGAAGCAACGCGCCTGCAGTTGCTCGACGTTTACGCAATAAGGTGACGGTATCTATGGCCACCGCGGTTACAACCAATGCAATGATCCCGCAGTCATATCTCATCCGCGATGTAGCGAAGGAGACTTACGACACTTTCACGCTGAAACTTGTGCCCGACGAGGGGTCGAACCACACGAGGTTTCAGCCCGGTCAGTTCAGCATGCTGTGGGTGTTTGGGGTGGGAGAGTTGCCTATCTCCATCAGCGGTGATCCGGGCGAGCATGACCGGTTGGTCTACACGGTCCGATCCGTGGGCCAGGCAACGAATGCTCTGGTCACACGAACGGTGGGTGAGGCAATCGGAGTGCGGGGGCCGTATGGCAACGGCTGGCCCGTGCAGGCGGCCCGCGGACACGATGTCATTGTGGTCGCGGGTGGAATCGGCTTAGCGCCTCTCCGTCCTGTCATCTATGAGGTGTTGAATCACCGCAAAGATTACGGCCGGTTGGTGATTCTGTACGGAGCGCGCAGTCCGCGAGACCTGCTCTATCGCAAGGAACTTGCGACGTGGTCGCGGCAGAAAGAAACGCAGGTCCTGACCAGCGTCGACTATGGCGGCATGAGCTGGCGTGGCCACGTCGGCGTGGTCACCACGCTGTTCAAGTATGCGCGCCTGAAGCCAGCGCGGTCAGTCGCCATGGTCTGCGGTCCGGAGATCATGATGCGCTTCGTGACCCGTGAACTGGAGAACTATGGACTGAGCCGCAATGACATTTATCTCTCGATGGAGCGCAACATGAAGTGTGGCATCGGTTTCTGCGGCCACTGCCAATTCGGCCCGCACTTCCTCTGCAAGGAAGGTCCGGTGTTCCCGTACGAGCAACTGCGGCCGCTGCTGGAAAAATATGAGCTCTGAACCAAAACGGAAGAAGAGTGGGCTGAAGCCGACAATTGGGGTCTTCAAGTTCGCCTCCTGCGATGGCTGCCAACTCAGTCTGCTCGATGCGGAAGACGAATTGCTGGGCGTAGTGGGCGCGGTCGACATCGCATACTTTCCCGAAGCCAGCCGCAACATGCTCGAGGGCCCGTACGACATCGGCCTGGTGGAAGGATCGATCACCACCCACCACGACGCCCAACGGATTCAGGAAGTGCGCCGCAAGTGCAAGACCCTGATTACACTCGGGGCCTGCGCCACTGCGGGCGGTGTTCAAGCGCTGCGCAATTGGAAAGATGTCGACGAGTTTATCGGCGTGGTGTACGCGACGCCACAATTCATCAGCACATTGAAACTGTCGACGCCAATTGCCGAGCACGTGCCGGTGGACTTCGAATTGCGCGGGTGCCCCATCAACAAATATCAGCTCATCGAGCTGATTACGGCGACACTCGCCGGCCGGAAGCCCAACATTCCCGCCTACAGCGTCTGCATGGAGTGCAAACGCAAGGGGAACGTATGCATCTCGGTCGCGCGCGGCATCGCCTGCCTGGGTCCGGTGACGCAAGCCGGGTGCGGAGCTCTGTGTCCAACTTACGACCGCGGCTGCTACGGCTGCTTTGGGCCCATGGAAAGCCCGAACACGGCGTCGCTGACCTCTCAGTTCAGGATTCTGGGGCAGACCGACGATCAGATCTCGCGCGCATTCCGCAGCTTCAACGCCTGGGCGTGGCAGTTCCGCCGCGCCAGCGAGGAGTGTAAACGCACATGAGCGGACGCGGGACCAGAACGATCAAAGTCGACACGCTCGCGCGCGTGGAGGGCGAGGGCGAACTTTACATCAAGATGGCGGGCGACCGTGTCTCCGACGTGAAGCTACGGATCTACGAGCCGCCTCGCATGTTCGAAGCATTCCTGCGCGGGCGGCACTTCTCCGAAGCTCCCGACATCACTGCCAGGATCTGCGGAATCTGCCCGATCGCATATCAGATGAGCGCCGTCCACGCGATGGAGCGAGCGTTGGGCATCAAGATCGATCCCGCCGTTCGGCTCCTTCGGCGTCTTTTCTACTGCGGCGAGTGGATCGAGAGCCACGCTCTTCACGTTTACATGCTGCACGCCCCCGACTTCCTCGGCTATCAGGACGTGATCGAGATGGCCGGGGATCACCGTGACGTGGTCGAGAAGGCGCTGCGGCTCAAACAAATTGGGAACCGCCTCGTTCAACTGATGGGCGGCCGCGAAATCCATCCCATCTCTGCTGCGGTTGGCGGGTTCTATAAGGTTCCGTCAAAAGTCCAACTTCGCGACCTGATGGACGATCTGCAGTGGGCGCTGAATGCTTCGTTGGACACAGTTCGCTGGACCTCCACCCTGCAATTTCCGGATTTTGAGCAGGACTACGAGTTTGTCGCGCTCCGTCATCCCGCCGAGTATGCGCTGTGTGAGGGACGCTTGGTTTCGAACCATGGGCTCGACATCGATCCGGCTGAATATGAAGACCGCTTTGCGGAGTTGCACGTTAAACATTCGAACGCACTCCATTCGATCGTTCGCGGCCGAGGGTCGTACCTCGTGGGCCCACTGGCCCGATTCAATCTGAACTTTGACAAACTTCCTGACACGGCGCGACAGGCCGCCGCCGATGCAAAACTGCGCCCGCCGGTCAAGAATCTCTTCCGCAGCATTCAAGTCAGGGCCGTAGAACTGGTTTTTGCCTGTGTGGAGGCGCTGCGCATCATTGTCGATTACGAACCGCCCAGTTTTCCCCGCGTCGACGTTCCCAATCGAACCGGTGTTGGCCAGGCCATCACGGAGGCGCCGCGTGGAATTCTCTATCATCGCTATGCGGTCGACGAAAAGGGGATTATCGTCACCGCGAAGATCATTCCGCCCACCTCGCAGAATCAGCGCCGGATCGAAGACGACCTGCGCGAATACGCCGCCCAACTGGCCGCCTGGCCTCTGGAAGAGGCCACGTGGAAGTGCGAGCAGGCGGTCCGATGTTACGATCCATGCATCTCGTGCGCGACGCACTTTCTGAAGGTCGTGATCCAGCGGGAATAACAGGACCCTTCAAACCTGGGCGGAGACAGCGGCCTTCGGCTGTCCTGCGCAGACGAACCCGAGCCGTATGTCGCGAGACTCATCAGCTAAGAAAACGCCTGCCGTACTGATCATTGCCTGTGGCAACCTCAACCGCGCCGACGATGCCGCGGGCGCGCTCGTCGCCGAGCGCCTTCGCGACCTGGGCATCGCTGTCAGGATCTGCGACGGCGCAGCTCCGGATCTGATGGAAGCCTGGAGTGCCGCGGACAACGTGATCGTAGTCGATTGCGTGGTCACGGGTGCTCCTGCGGGCACGGTACAAATATGGGACGCATCGCGCCCGCTGCCTTTGCAGAGGACGGATTCCACGCACGGACTCGGTCTGGCCGAAGCCGTCGAGCTAGCCCGTGCAATCGGCTGCCTTCCGGCACGACTTCGCATCTACGGGATCGAGGGAAAGAACTTCGACATTGGAGGCGCAGTCTCAGTCGAAGTGAAGGGAGGAGTCTCGGAGGCGGTCAAGCGGATTGCCGCTGAAGCAGGAAAATAAAACTGAGCCCTTATGCCGTGCCCGCGTTCGTGAACGCTTCGATGGCATCCGACAAAGTGGGGAACATCAGCAGGACCTGCTCGACTTTCGTGATCTCGAATACTTTCAGAACGCGCTTGTTTACGCCAGTGATAGCGATCCGCCGCCCGGCCTTGATGCAGGAGGTGCACGCGCTCACCAGCGAGCCAAGCCCGGAAGAATCAAGGTAGGGAACTCCCGAGAAATCCAGGATCATGGTGGGAGCCGTCTCGCGGCGCACCGCGTTCAGGAATGGAGTTACGTTCTCCATCGTGAGCGGACCACGGAAGCTCAGCACTCCGCGATCCAGACGCTCGACTTCCAACGGCTCTGATGCCATAGCAGCAAGCGATTCTAGGCCAGAAGTCCCACGCCATTCAAGGCCACCGGTACTCCTTAGGTCCGTTTAGGGTTTTGAACTCTTCCCGAGTTTTGTAATGTTTTTGTGTTTTCTGCGTCTCGACCGCTTGAGATGCAGTCCGCAGCGCTAGGATGGGATGAACGGCATGTGGGGAGAACGGACAATGAACCGAAGTGAAGACGCATGCCTCAAATCCCAACACCTCCAGCAGTGTTGAACGACATCCGAAGGGCACACAGGCCCGCATCCTGCTGAGCTCGGTCTTCGGACCATACGCGCAGGACGATGAGTTCGGCAGCCGCTCCATCAACCCGATGGAGCTGTATCACAACCAAGTCACCCGCGCCCAGGGCAGTTTTTCGCTGCGCATGTTCCATCGCTCCTGGGGCATCATGATGATCCAGGCGAATATCTCAGCCCCCTGCACTGTGCTCGATTTTCCGACGCGAGACGATTTTGAGCGGGAAATTACCACGCATGCCTACGATGTCATCGGAATCTCGTCGATCATCGTGAACGTGGTGAAAGTGCGCGAGATGTGCCGCATGATCCGCAAGCTCACGCCGGTGTCGAAAATCGTGGTCGGCGGGCATGTGACCGCAATCCCGGGCATCGAGAAGATGATCGACGCAGACCACATCGTACGCGGCGAAGGCGTTTCCTGGATGCGCCACTATCTTGGCGAAGATGACACCGCTCCTATCCACCATCCGGCGATCGTTTCTGGGTTGCGCACACGCATCATGGGTATCCGCCTGCCCGAGCGCAAGGGCGCGACCGCGGCAACGATCATTCCTTCAGTGGGCTGCCCCATGGGTTGCAACTTCTGCACCACCTCGGCCTTCTTCGGCGGCAAAGGTAAGTTCGTCAACTTCTATGAGAGCGGCGACGAGTTGTTCGAAGTGATGCAGCAGATGGAAGACGAGTTGAAAGTACACTCGTTCTTCATCATGGATGAGAATTTTCTGCTGCACCGGGAACGTGCCATGCGGCTGCTGGAGCGGATGAAGGCCGCGCACAAGGTCTGGACCATGTCCGTCTTTGCCTCGGCGAATGCGATCCGCAAATACACGATGCAGGAACTGGTCGAACTTGGTGTGTCATGGCTCTGGATGGGATTGGAATCGCCGCAGGCCAGCTACAGTAAACTCAACGGCAGCGACACCCGCCAGCTCACCCGCGAACTGCGCGAGCACGGAATTCGCGTGCAAGGATCGACGATCATTGGACTCGAGCATCACACGCCCGACAACATTCTGGCCGAGATCGAGCACGCCGTTTCGCATGACACCGACTTTCATCAGTTCATGTTGTACACGCCGGTGCCGGGCACGCCGCTGTATCAGCAGATGTCAGAAGAAGGCCGCATGCTCACCGATGTCGATTATGCGGATGTGCACGGCCAGTTCAAGTTCAATTTCAAGCATGCCGCGATCTCGCGCGACGACTCCAAGCGCTTTCTCGACTGGGCGTTCTGGCGTGATTATGAAGCCAATGGACCCAGCCTGTACCGCATTGCGCGCACGCTGCTGGCAGGCTGGAAGCGTTACAAAGACTGGCCCGACGCACGGGTGCGCCAACGTTTCGCAGGTGAGATGCAGCGCCTGAGCGGCGTTTACAGCTCTGCATTGTGGGCGATGGAACACCAGTTCCGGAAGGTCGACGAGCAAGTCAGCCAGCAGATCCGTGCCGTGAGACAAGAGTTCAAGCACGAGTCGGGAATCATCTCGCGCATGATGCCAGCAGTGCTCGGCCCATTGCTGTTGTGGACCACACGCCGTGAGGAGAGAAATCTGGCGCTTGGCAAGACCTACGAACCGCCTACCATCCTGGAACGAAGGAATTGGGTCGGGGCTTAGAGAGCCTTTACTGCAATGGCTGTCGTCACGAGCCACCTTCTTCGCGGTGGCGGACTGTGCATGGGTCCTCCGGCCCGCAAAAGGCGCGGGCCTCAGGATGACAACGAGGGGCACAACAGAAATTGAAGATGGATGCCCAGTGAGGAGATGTATTAACCAGTCCTGCGAGCCGACAGCAAATCCAGAATCTCCCTTAGCCCCTGGCGGATGTGCTGAATCTCAGGCGACGCTTGAGTGGGAAAGGGAATCGCCGTTTGCGACTTGTCGGACTTCACTTCCGAGCGCAATTGCTGGCGGGCGCCTGAGATTGTGAATCCCTGCTCGTAAAGCAGCTGCTTGATGCGCAGCACGCTTTCCACGTCGCGCTTGCGGTACATGCGTTGTCCGGTGCTGCTCTTGATTGGCCGCAGTTGGGGGAATTCTGATTCCCAGAAGCGCAGCACGTACGCCGGCAGGCGGCACAGCGTGGCCACTTCGCCGATCCGGAAATACAGCTTGTCCGGAATCAGGATTTCTTCGCCGTGTTTCCCGCTGCTTTTCTTTTTCGCTGTCATCGCAATCGCGCCGATCTCCACTGCTCGCAAAACGGGCAAGAAGCGGGGCACCCGCGTCTGGGGCTATTGTGACACAGGTCGCACGCGGAAACGCAGAATTTCGGGGCACTTAAGGGCAGGTCAGCGTTGCGTATCCGAATACCTTAAATTGAGAGCCCTCGTCGGGCATCATCGCAGGAATCGACTGGGCGCCGGCCAGGATATACCCGGTTCCGTGCAAGCTGGGGCTGCACGTCGCCAATCCGTTCTGGTCCACCGTGGCAAACGGAATGACGAACCCGGCACATCCGCTCGGACTCGCATTCGACGCGCTGACCAATCCGCCCGCGCACCAGGCCACGTCCTTGCTGGTCAGGGTTACCGGAGATGGCGGAGCACTGAAATTGCCCGTCGCGCTAAATTGCGCTTTACCATTCTGCGCCGTGGCGATCGAAGGTTGAAGGGTGACGCTTTGCAGATGACGGCCGCCACCACAACTCAAAGCGGAGAGGCAAAGCATTAAGAGGGGCCCCACGCAACGCGAACGAAACTCTGTCACGATGCACCTCCAAACGGATTTCAACGCCGATGGAATTGGTTCGCATTGACGGCAAGCCAGCCGCTGCTTGGTCAATTATCATCTACCCGCCGACAACAGAAAAGCCTCTTAAGAGGTGCTTCTCTCAAGAGGCCAGTGAAAAAATCGGGGTGTATGCGAGTTCGCCTCGCTGCGGTTAGTGTTTCTTCTTTTTTGCCTTCTTCTTGGTTGCCATTGAAG
>Ga0335079_10002672_pt1 | contig 20519 bp, 16 predicted proteins | sample Lox_Sample_33_FD_206719 | JGI IMG/M metagenome (GOLD analysis project Ga0335079, IMG submission 206719) | Soil microbial communities from Loxahatchee National Wildlife Refuge, Florida, United States - Lox_Sample_3.3 | ecosystem: Environmental > Terrestrial > Soil > Wetlands | place: USA... | reverse complement strand
ATTTGCTACGGTGGAGATCTTCATTGGGGAAGAAGTAATGGCGGGCTGAAGATGAGAATAAGCCCGAATCTATTCACTATTCTTGCTCTCAGTAGCACCCGAAATATACCCTTTGAGCGACACTTTCTTCATCTGTTCTCTCATCGTGTCAATATCTGAGCCTATGTAACCTTCAGTTGTCCTAACGGAGGAGTGTCCCATGGTGACCTTGAGATTGGGCGTCGTCACCCCACCGTTCGAAGCTATTGTCGCAAAGGTATGACGAAGGGAATGGAAGTGGAGATCCTCTGATAGCTTCGCATCTATGGCATACTTCTTAAATTTCTTTGTCGCCAGATCATCCCTGATCTTTTCGCCTCTTCCGTCAACAAACAGCCACTCCGAGGTGCCAGAGAGGCTCGACAAGATTGCAATGGCCTCATCATTGAGAGCAATGCGGCGGAACTTACCGCCCTTGACACGATATGTGTCCGAGGATTGCACCAAAATCACACCTGACTTGATATCGTAATCACTGCGCCGGAGGTTCAGGAGCTCGCCGCGTCTTAGGCCAGTTAACAGGGCGAACTGGACGAGCTTTTTATACCACTCTTCTTTGATCACACCCAGGAGGTTTATTACTTCTTCTGATGTCAGATGTGACTTCTCCTTTTGAGGAACGCGAATATTCTTGGCTAGCTGAAACGGATTGGTTTCGATCTTGCCCCAGGTGACAGCAATCTGCAACGCGGCTTTCAGAGTCCGGGCATCCATGTTTATCGTACTGTCGGAGACTTTCCCTTTTCTCGATTGCTTGTATTTCTCCAGGTCCAGCAAGGTTAGGTCCGTGATTGACTTTTCCCCAATGAAGGCTATGAAGGCTTTCATTACTCGTTCATACGTCTCCACAGTCTTCGGCGCCATATTCGCCTTGATATGATCAATACAATCATTCCGGAATGTACTCAGGAGGTAGTTGCTTGACGGTTCATCGATTCCATTTCTCCCAGATTCAGGGATTCCGATTGTAGCCTTGCTAGCGCTCTCTGGATGTGCCACCACGTATCTGATTGCCTCCAACCACGCCTCGGCGTCCCGGCGATTTGCAATGGAGTCATCATCGAGATTCCGCCACTTCTTTCGCTCAGAATCCCAATACTCACGACGGGCGTTCAGTTCGACAGCGGCCAATTGCTTCAAAGCAACGACGCGATCATAGATTACCTGTCGGTATGCTGAATCCTTTGGAACACGACGCTGGTCGAGAAACGAATCAATGGAATTCGACTCGATTTCGCCCATGCTTGTCACCCCTGTCTTAGCGAATCACTCATCTGAACGCCAGTGATCATTACGATCTTTCGGTTACACATCGTGATCCAAATCGTAATCGCAAAAACGGCCGAAGTAAGCCAGAAAGCCCAATTATGGGCTGGTAATTACGATTACGCTTTGGGACGCCTTGAGGCCATATCCTTCCTCAATGCGGATAGAGGCGCCCGCCCAGCTCTCCTTTGCGGTCAAGTCGAGTGCTCTCCGGCGAGATCTGCCTCCTGGTCCAACTCCGCTTGCGTCCAGGCACCGAACCGAAGACCTTCCTTGTTCAGTCTTTCAAGATCTATGTCGTAACACCGTTTTGACACCTCGTGGACTGTCTGGGGTTTTGCGGTTATTGCAAGTCTCCCGGAGAGCAAACTTGTCAAGCTACCTACGCCTTTGTTATGAAGTCTCTTCTTGAATTCAGGCTGTTCCTTGAAGAACGCGAATGCGTCCTCTGTGAGGAAACGGAAGTGCGCTCCCTCATGGTACACGGGGGTTACCTTCCCCAACATCTCCTTCAATACAGTAATCAAGGAGCGGGTGAGATTGTCCTCTTCGCTCGCCCTTGCATGAAGATCCTCCTCAACGTCCATATACGCCTTGATGTCCCCTTGTACTGATGACTTTCCATCATGTCGCGATTCGTCCGCGATCTGCCCGACAATAAACAATGGACCCCAAACGTCGCGCTTCCTATTGATGACCCCAGTCATGAACGGGTTTTTCTCCAGTTCCATATATTGGCTCCTGAGGCGAGGTCCATATTGCAGGCCAAACACATACAGTCTATCCCGAAGCGAGGACTGGAAAGTCTGCTCTTCATTCGTCGACTTGTATTCCTCCACGTGTTCATTCTCAAGCCGCACAGTCATCCTGATTCTTATAGATCGCTGGTCCAAGGTATCTGTAATATCTTCAATCCCCGCAAACATTTTCGGGGAATAGGTGGAGAATTCCTCTATATCCCTCTTGGGCCCCAATCGGCGAACCCTTCCCCCGGCCTTGTACCCACTATTCAAGATCCCGATGACATCACTAAAGGTGCCTGAATCCTTTTTCTTGAGATATTCGACTTCATCAAGAAACAACGTGCTTGCGGAGCTGTGAACATCTCTGAATATGACCGCGCTTGACTGATCAGAAGAAGATTGTCCATTGAAGCAAATCGGATGCAGGATATCCATCAGTGTTGTCTTCCCGGATCCCTTCTCTGCTTGCACATGGATGTAGGGAAAGGCACGGAAGACGCGGTAAACATAGGTTCCCATGACCCAGGATGCCAATACCGTGTAAATCTCTCGATCAGTGAGAACCACGTACTTGCGCAAATAAGATCTGATGTCATCGAGTAGCCTGTCTGCTTGAACTGTCAAATTGCCAGCGACAAATTCCCTCAATCCTTCGGGCGACATCCGCAAGACCGAAGGATTGTCAACAATCAGCTCGTACCTCTCCAATTCTTTGAATGGGAGGGCCTCCCGACGAGATGTCAAGAGGTATGGTTCATCTCCGATCATCACCCCATAAACCATTTGGTCGTCAACGAAGTCCTGAGCTGGATGAATTCTGATTTTCCGTGGGGTCTGTTCCTGAGCTGCCTGAATTTTCCCCAATACGCTAAGACTGTCCTGGGTGAGCAGAGGGGCGCTTCGAATGGCCTCATCGATATCGCCTTTCGCGCGATTTCTCACGTTCAACAACGCCAACTTGGCCAGGCCTTTGACCTTTACGGCAATACCCGAGAGAACCTCCAAGATCTTCGGATCACTAATCCCTGCGTTTGAGATGACCAGTATGATATCTCGACCCTTCAGCAATCTCGAGAAGGAATCGTCCCAAGCATCAAGCCCCTCTGCGCTTGTGACACTCAGGAAACCGATCCTCTGCAAATAGAGACGGTCAAAGTCGTTCTCGGTTAGGATGACCTGGGTATGCGGGGAATTCCGAAACGCTTGGTATGAATATCCAAGAGGTCTCTTTACTGAAACGAAGCGAATCTTTCTTACCGCGCCGGTCTTATCGAGAGTGAGAAATTTGACTCCGGAAGGGTTTGCCCCAGTCCCGTTTAGAATGGGAAGGACGACCTCACCTGTCGATTCATCCAGTCCAAGCCTGAAGTCCCTTAGATCGTTTTCATCCAAACCATACACCTGGCCCAGAGCGGATCGAACGCCCCTATGCGATTCGTCGAATAGACGATCCTGCCAATTCTGAATCACGTCCCATGATGGGATCTTTACATCTTCCGATTTGCCCAATACAATCGCAATATACTCACCGGCCAATTCCGACGGAATTCCTTCCAACCTTGACACGAGATCGAGAAAAGTTCCCTTCCCGTTGCACGCAGAACAGTTGTAGTAGATCGCTTCCTTAACACCAAGGGCGGCCTTCGCTCCGCAAAATGGGCAATCCGCAAGTGTGGGCAACGATCCGTCTGCGGTAGGGGTCTGATTGAAATAGTGTTCGATCCAGGTAAGTGGTCGAGCGCCGGAGGTGACCGTATCATCCATTAAGATCTCCTCACTTTCAAATCGATTCGGGTAAGATACTCCCACTCGACATTATAACAGTCGTGATAGTTGCAATCGAACGCATTCATTACTGTTTCTTGCAATCACGCCTTTCCTTGTTGGTCTGTCAGGAGCTTCGGCCTGGTGTGCTTCGGCTCCTGAGAGTGAATGTTTGTTTAGAAGTGAGGCTAGTCTATGCAATCGCGTACTGCCTTCCTATAAGTCCTCCATCGTTCCTTGGTCAGACTGTAGAAGAAATGTCTGTAGAATGGTATAAGTGGACGATCGAGGAGGCTGGCCTCAGCAGGAATCGGAACGGGTTGTCGGCATTCGTAGAATTCAATGGGCTTGTATTTCTTACCGAAAACCAATAGATCGTACAGAAATCCTGACGTCAGCAGGACAGGAATATTGTCCGCAAACTGCAAGAGTTCGGTCTTAAGTCTGGGTGTCCACCAACCTGCGACTTTTCTCCATAGATCCAGGTTCTTACTCGTCTCATTCCCGAAGTAGTTCTGACACAAATTCTGCGCGTAGACGGTGTTCCAACTCAGTCCAATTTGTTGGAGGTTGGCTGTGTGGTCTACGAGGAACTTCTTGAATATGGGAAGGTTGCTCTCCAAGGCAAACGCATAAGGAAGCTTCGAGCTGTGCCTATTTGTTGGGTCACAGCCGAGATAGATGGCTCTCACTTTCGATGCATCGTTACAGTATGGCTTCGGGAAAGGGGTGTGGAGTGCTACACCTTTGCCGAACATGGAACGCAATTCACTGACCACCTGTGTCGCTCGCTCGCGGCTCATTCCTCAGTAGATCGAATTCTCCAAGTTACGAAACCCCTTCAGCTCAACCTCCCATTTACGATTTCTTGGACAAGTTCAATACATCCTGCCGCACCTCAAACCAATCAACTTCCAGCTACGCCGCATCTGATCCTAAAATCAGCGGTAGGCAGCCGCCTCCAAGCGTTGACAGATTGTGGTTTCCTAATTCATCCTAATCTTGCTCATCCTGTGGAGAAACGCCTCCTGCTTCTCCGGCCCAACTACGTACTCGATCACAAACACGAGGAACTCCTCACCGAACTCGAAATCGTAAACTCCCTCGAGCATCTTCTCATCATCGAGCCCGCCACCCTGGATATACTGCCTGATCTCCGAGAGTCGACCATTGCCAGTCAGCTCTTAGCCCTTTCGCGTTGGTATCGAAACCAGCCTTATCGTAACCCGTTTTCACTCTTTAATACCCCGCAGCGTCTACGAATCGAAATTGGTTGCCAACCATAGCTCTGCCAGTTGGTTCGTCAAACCGCACCACACCCCATTGATGCTCGCCAATTCGGTTGAGAATCAGGACTTTTCCGTAGCTTGCGTGTTCTGCAAGAATCTTGGGTAATTCCTTGCGAAGCTCGAAAGCGTGTTTTGTGTCGCTAAGCAATATTCCGTTATCTTTCGGCCGATCTTTAATCCCTATCACAAAATCTGGATAAAACCCTCTTCCATCACTCAGAAGGAGCTTCACGGACCAGGGCTTGTTTACTGGATTCCTATGCCACCACAATACCGTCCCAGTCATATCACTATCCAAGAGCTCAGTGAAGTCCTTTTCCCAACTATTCAAGCCCGATGGAACATGAGTGTAGATATTAAGAGGCGAATTAGGATGGGGTTCATCTGACTCTACGACTGAAGGTAATTCTTCGGTCTCCACGATCTGTGTACCCCTTACTAGAGCGGCTCGTTGAGCTTCGGCTAGCAATTCCGGACGAGTAACAAGTAGTAGATCCAAGTAGTCCCCAGTCTTTTCAAGATCGTCTGCATCATCGGCCCCCCGGTCTTTCAGAATGGCCTGGAGACGTTGTAGGAGCGCTCGACGCAGATCCTTCGGATGAAAGACTGGTGAACGAAGAAGGAGCTTCTGCGCTTGGACCTGAATTTGGTCTCTGGAGATCGGTGCAAACTCCAACTCCATCTGCAATTGATGGGTAAAAATTTCCAAAGTCCATCTCTGCACCTTCATCTTGCCCTGCGTGAGGATCACGTCAAGCAATTGCTCCGCAGACACGATAAACTTCCGCGCACAATCTTCTTCAGTAGCATCAAAGTCGTCCGGAAGACTTTGCACCTTGAAACGCTTAGGTACGTCGGGTCTCAAGGCATATCTATAGCGTGGAGTTAGAACGTGAGAAGAACTAAATGATGTATCCTGCGGGGCAGGTCGTCCGACTATGCTCTGTCCAAGTCCACTCGGGTATAGAAAATCAATATTGAATGCTTGAGGCGATATCGAATCAGGCGGAAGAGACACCCCGGCTTTTTCCTTAAGAGTTACACCTTGCCAAATTGCGCCCGCGGGTGGAATAGCAAAGAAAGAAGCCTGCCCACCTTGGTCAAGGACTTGCACGGTTTGCTGAGTTCCGACTTGCACGACCACGGTTGTTGGACTAAACTTTGCATACTCCGTTCGCAATCGGTTTATGCGCTGGCCTGCAGTATCAATCCCGGTCTGAGCCTCGGAATCAGCAAGAAGCACATACCCATACCGCAAGAGTTCGGGGACATTTCTTCCTTGGAACCTGCGATGGACACGGAGAATCCGCCCCACGAGCTGGATCCCGAAATCTTCATCTCTTGCTGCACGCATGGAAACAAGGGACCAAGCCCGGGGGGCATCGAATCCAAGAGCCACCGCCATTTTGAAAATCAGAACTTCACGAGCTTCGTCATTAGCCAAGGCGAGCAAACCCGCATCAGGTTCTTCCGCCGTATGAATGGCTATTTGGGAATCGGTGAATCCGAGGTGAAGGAGCTGCTCTTTTGCGCGCTCAACGCTGGCTGCAGTAGAGTCTACTTGCACAAGCATGAGCGGGATCAAAGCAATACCTTCCTCCTTCAGCGTATCCTTGAGACGTTTGTGCAATCGGGCGCCCTCTGTCAGGGCAGTCGCTTCAAAGTCTACCAACGACTCCTTTCCTTCCTCTGCCTTCCAAGCGATACACTTGATACCATTCTTAATTAGCCCTGAAGCAACAGCATCTTCCCTACTAATGGTTATTCGATAGAGATTCCCTAATTGCATTCGTTGTTGAAGGTCATCCAAGTCTGCATCATCCGGTGTTGCGGTGATTAGGATAGTGTATTCTGGTTGCAGTATTGTGCGGAAAAACTCTGCAGCTTGAGTCTCGCCGTGAAATCCATGGTGTGCTTCATCTACAACAACTCCGATTCGAATTCCATTTCTTCGTAGTTCAACGAGGAGTTCGTCTACACTCGGATTCAATTCACTTGACTTTCGGACGTTACGCCTGTTCTTTGCTTTTGTCGCAACAGTCTGCCACGTAGTGACAAATACATCACCACGTCGACTGCCAATTGGGATCCGATCCTCTGAGAGTGTGCGAAGACGTAGACCCGCAAATTGCTCACGCAAGAAAGCAGCGGTTTGATCAACTACTCCTTTGAAGGGGGCAAACCAGAACCACACAACATCGTCCACATGCGACATTCGCTCGGCGATGGAACCTGCCATGAGAGTTTTCCCAGAGCCCGTAGGAGCTTCAATAAGCAAGTATCCATACTGGTGAATAGCTGTCGCTTTGCCATTTGTATCATCTGCCGCCGAGTCAAGGAGATATTTGGCGTACGTGAACAATTCAACCCCACTCTTGACAGCTCTCTCTTGAAACCGTTTCAGGGGAATTATGCTCATAATGGTCTATTCTTTTTGGCCGAATCGTCGCGCCAGACTCTCTGGAATTGCCTCGTACTGAACCTGCTCGAGGCCAATTAATGATTGCGCGACTACCTCAGGCTGCCATGAATACAAAATAGCTGAACGGCAAGGTATCAAGGATTTTCGAAGAGCGGAAACGTCACCACGATTGAAGCGCGGAACATAGACAATTGCTAGATTATCGTCCCCAGCCCAGAGAAATGAATCATTGTTGAAGGGCTGCAAAGTCGAGCAATGAATTAGTTGCAGCGCCGTCCATATTTCTTCGTGGCTGATTTCAGTGAGTCGGCCCGGGGGAATTTTCCGACAGGATAGGTACGCAAAATCGCCCCCGAGACCCTGCACTTCCTTAAGACCCTTCTTCGTAGTGTGTGCATATCCTTCGATTGCCTTCTTTACCCGGACCCGTGTCACATCTCGGCAAATGTTCTTTTCGGGCTCCTGAATTGTTGCTTCAGTGTTCGAGACAAGTATGAACCTTCGGTTTCCTTCATCCTCGCAATTCTGGGCAAGCACGGCATGTCCGGTCGTTCCACTTCCCGCAAAGAAATCCAACACTATGTCATTTGGACGTGTCGTTTGTTGAACAAGAGCTTGTGTTAGGGTAAGAGGTTTCGGATACGCAAACTCCTTGGTGCCAAGCATAGCTGTCAACAACGAGGCACCTTCGGCGGTAGTGCCGACAGTGAGCGTTTCAGTCTCAGTTTCAGTTTCGATTTCATCTTTGTTATCGGTCTCTTCCCCTCCCGAGGCAAGCCATGTTGAGAGCGGGTTGTGTGTTGCCTCCAATTCACTCTTATGCATTTTGTACCTAGGCATACCGAATCCAATCTCTTTCCCAACCCAGAAATCTAGGTCAGGAAGTCCACGTCTGAGATGGCGGGGTGCAGTACCAGAGTCAATTGCAGAGTACAGCGAATCGAGTGATTCGAAGTTCACTACCTTGTCTTCCTTTGGCCATAGAACTTTCTTTTCTCGAATAACATCTTCCATAGACATTCCCACAAGGCGCTGGCCTGGCTTAATGCGGGTCAATGACGAGTAGGCCCACACGCGATCAGGATTACACGGATACCATACTCCTGTTTCGGGGTTCTGGAGTGGAAAATACGACCGCGGTCGTTCTCGGTACGACTGGCCCTTCGTTAAATTGAAATTTGCCCAATCGCCGCGAGGATCATCATCAGGATTGCTATAGTCCGCAAATGTTTTCGCAGAGCCGGCAAACTCAAACCCATCATTTGCATAGCAAAGTATGTACTCGTGGTCAATGCTTAAGAAGTGGTTCTTAGAAACTCGCGCCCCACTTCTTGTACGCCAAACGAATTTTCCGACCTTCTTTCCAGGGAAGACCATATCCATCAGACAGCCTAGGTGATCTACCTCTTCCTCGCCCACATGCACAAGAATGACGCCGTCATTCCTTAGCAGGTCTCTGGCAAGGGTAAGCCGTTGAAACATGAATTCCAACCACATGGAGTGTCGCCAAAGATGCTCCTTCTCTACAAATCGGTCATTGTAGATAAAGTCTCTGTTACCAGTATTGTACGGAGGATCAATCAGGATACATTTCACTCTCGCGGAGAAGACCATTCGCAAGAACCTCAGCGCATCAAAGTTGTCTCCCTCAATAATGAGATTTCGCCACGATGCTGCGCCAACGGACAACTCAGGGAGCAAATCGAGGGCAACGAAATCGACATTCAACGCTTTGTCACGCTCGATCTCGCTTGCTTCCCAGATTAGACCCAGACGAGTAACTTCGCGCCGGTCGCGAGCCTCTAACACGCGAACAAGTTCATCCTTAGAGAGATCCTTATATTTCTCAATGCCGTTCATGCGCTCTTATAAGTTCGTTAAGTAGTAAATGAGGTGTAGTTTTTTCGCGATCTGCCATTCCTGCATTTTCAACTGTCCATCTCAAACTGAGAATTCGCTCCGGGTCTTGAACTCTCGGACAACTCCGATTCTAGGTTCCCACCAGTTAACAACAAACCCGCTGTTCAGGGATCGATGCGGGGGAATCTCCGTCCAAAGGGTTCAGTTGTTAAAACAACGGAAGCGTGTGCCTACAGCTATCAACTTGATCTATGCAAGTTTCCATTGAATCTACCCGAAATACCAAGGAATTGCAATTACTCTATGGTTCGATTTGCGCTAATTGCGATCGAAAAAAAACACCGGTCGAATCTCCAGACATCAATTTCCGCCCATCCTTGTACAACCGCCCCCTCTCCGCGATACCTAACCCTTCGCAAGCTCTTCCTCCAACTACTTGATCTCTTCTTCAACCGGCTTCAGCTTCTCCATTCGCATCTTCTGAAGCTCCTCCCTCGGTGTCCCCTTCTCCATCATCTCGATCATGCTCCTGATCCCCCGGTATTCCCGCTTCAGGCTCTCCAAGCGCTTCTGGAGCTCGTTATAGCCCGTCATAATTACCCCCTGGAATTGACACAGCCAAGATGCGACATATTTGTCGTGTATGCAATAGACCGATTGGGAACGCCAAAGGGACCTAAAAACCAGTTCAGAAAAATTCCCCCGAGATCGATCTTCCCTTCCACTAGGTACTGCCTTTCTATAGGAATCCGCTCGGACCCTGCATCGAGAGCTCGACCTGGGCCTGTTCGAGTAGAAGCATCGTCAATGGATCGTTTCCTCTGGGAGTCTCAGGTTGAGGCTCATTTCGGGTCCTACTTTTCGGGTCCCCTTTTCCGGGTATAAGAGTGAAGATGTACATCTACCATCACTCAAGGAGGATCCATGGAGAACAATGCGATCTACAGCACTATGGTCCGTGCTGGGAGGACGACGTATTTCATCGACGTGAAGGAAGCGAAGAACGGCTCGAAGTACCTCTCGATCTCAGAACATCGAATCGACGCCGATTCCAAGAAGTCTCGGTCGACAATCCGCGTGTTCGGCGAATCGATCGAACAATTCAAGCAAGCAATCGACGAAGCGGCCACATCAGCACAACAGGGAGGAGAAGAACATGCAAATCGAAAGGAAGTATCGGTTGGAAAAGGCCGTCTCAACCGATGAATCAAGAGAGAATCTCGCCAATATCTCAGTCACACGGCGTCATGCTATCGCCTGCGATGGAAAGATGATTGCCATCGTTCCGGTGGAAATCGATGAAGGAGATGAAGTCGGATGGATGAGTCCGGACGCGCTGAAGCTCGCCCGAAAGGTGAATCCTCGCGGCCTCGATACAATCCGGATTGTGCTCAATGGCAATCAGGAACTCCCGGACGGAAGTACCGTAAAACGTCCGAGCTTCGACGATGTTCATCCTCCAAAGATGATGCAGATTCTTCTTAATGCTCATCGAGGAAGGACTTTCCAAGTCGGAATCAACGCAGGAATGCTGAAACAGCTCTCAGAAGCACTTGGTACAGAAGAACTCATTCTGGAATTCGGCTCTCCGGATGAAGCGATCCTCGTTAAACCAGTGCACCGTGAAGATGGCGTGCGAGGAGTCATAATGCCTGTTCGAATACACAAAGAAAGGATCTGAAATGGCTCACAATCTGAACATCGTAAACGGCCGGGCTTCGCTAATGTACGTCGAAAGTGCCCCCTGGCATGGATTGGGTCAGAAGCTTTCCCATCCAGCTACTGCCGAGGAGGCAATTCAGGCTGCGGGGCTTGACTACACTGTTGTCAAAAGGCCGCTCCAGGCAATAATCAATGGGCGAGAGAAGAAGCTCGTCCCGGGGCACTTTGCGACAATCCGGACTGATTCGAAGGAAATCCTCGGCGTTGTCGGGTCTCGATACTCCCCCATTCAAAACCGGGAAGCATTCACCTTCTTCGATTCTCTTGTGGGCGGTGACGAAGCGATTTATGAAACCGCAGGCGCATTGAATCGGGGAGAAAAAGTGTGGATTCTCGCTCGGCTTCCAGGATACATCAAGCTCAATGGTAAGGATGTCATCCAAAAGTTTCTTCTCTTGTACAATAGCCACGACGGATCTTCATTAATTCGCGCCAAGCTGACGCCTATCCGGGTGGTGTGCAACAATACACTATCCATGGCATTAGCGGGTGCGGATCAGGAGGTCAGGATCAAACATACACCGAATGCTCTGGAGAAGCTGGAAGAAGCACACAAGCTCCTCGGGCTATCGAATTCAGTATATGATCTTCTGGAGACGATATTCAAGAGGATGGCTCTCAAGAAGGTAACCGACAAACAGCTCATCGAGTACGTAGAAGCGCTCATCCCGGACAATCCTGAAAGCGAGAGCAATGCTCGTACCGAGAACATTCGGGAAACGATCCTGAGGCTTCATGAATCTGTGGACGACGCCAAAGCAATCAGAGGTACAGCATTTGGGGCTCTGAACGCGATCAGCGAGTACACGGATCACATGGCAACAACGAAAGATCCGGACAAGCGTCTCAATAGCGTTTGGTTCGGCTCAGGGGAGAAACTCAAGGTCAAGGCATTCGAACTCGCGCAGGACATGCTCTTGAACTGAGCGCTTGTGTCAAATCACTAACGGGCCGGTGCTCACACAGACCGGCCATTTCATCAATTGAAAGGACTCGTTATGACCAAGAAATCGTGGATGCTGATCCTGGGAACGGTTGGAGCCGTAATCGAGACAATCAGGCAGGCTCTGTTAGGCAGGAAAGGAATATAACCTGTGGAAGACAGGATTGATTTCATCGAAGAGCTCCTCCAACAGGCCGAACAAGCTGACCAGGAGAGAAAGATTGAGATGGACCGCTTACGTGCCGATCAGATTCTTGCCGCCATTGCGAAGCTTGAAGAGGGAATGGCTGACGTTAATGAGCTCTGCGATAAAGAGCTCAAGCTGATCGAGGAATACCGGGCAAACGAGCTCGCTCGACTCGACAAGAAGCGCGGTTGGCTCGTATTCAATCTGGAAGGATTCGCAAGGAGCAGCGGGGAGAAGACTCTCAGGCTTCCTCACGGAACGCTGAAGCTCAGGAAGGGCCGAGACAAGGTTGCCGTTGTTGCTATGGAGGAATTCCTGAAGATCGGCCCGAAGTTGAAGCTGGTCCGGAGTGTCCCAGAGCAGATCACGCCCGATATTCAGGCCATCATAAATCACATCAAAACCACGGGGGAGATCCCCGCAGGCGTTGAGTTCATCCCAGCAGATACACGCTTTTCATACACCATAAACGGAGGAAAAGATGACACAGAACGGGAACGGAATGAAACCGAAAGTTGAGTTGAATCTCGGCCAGGAAACGCGCCTGAAACTGATTCGCGACAAGGCATACGTCGGCCAGAATTCATACGGACAGTACTACCTGTATGGAGTCACTGAGAATGGCGAGGAGAAGAGTTTCTTCGCATCCGAAGATATCCACGCGAAGATCCTTGAAGCGGGTCTTCATTCGGGCGATGAATTCTCGATCAAGAAAGTCCCCCAGCAGCAGGGCAGGCGAGTCGTAGGAATCGTGGAGTTCGCGGTCCTCTCGAAACAGCCGGCTCCTCCTCTAAATGGGAACGGTGGATCCGATCACTTCAAGGCACTCATGAAGGCGTGCGTTGCGGAAGCGGTGGAAATCACGAAGGAGGTGAATACGATTCCCTGGCAGAACGAGGACGTGAGGTCGATTGCTCTCACGATGTTTATTCAGAGGGCGCGGCTGAATTAATTCACGGATGCCCCAGAACACCGGGGCATACTTTTTTCCCATATTCGAGGAATAGAACCCACTTTCCTCCGCAATGAGATTTTCTCTATATTCAGATCGGAGTCAACCTAGGCCCGCCGCAATCTGGTCATTGCGATCTTCGGGCCTAGTCCCAATCTTCGTGGAAATTTGGATCCCTGACAAATCCCTCAAGCACATCGGCAAGCGCCAACGCATTTTGGGGCTTCCGACTCCTAAGGTCATGAATCATTTGTTCTACATACTGTAGGCCATTCGATCTCCTCATCACTCGTTTATAGACTTTTCTGAGAAGCTGCTCGTCTCGCACTGCCAAAGCTAGATCTCCGGGTGGCCAATTGGCGCCCATAAACGACTTTACAAGTTGTCTTCGCAATTCTTTACCTTTGTCCCAATCCAGAATATCAAAGAGTACGCTAGTTTCTGGACCCGCATTGGGTTGAATCACTTCTTGATAAACTGGATGAAACACCTCGACAACCAACTCACTAAGTGGGTATGAGTTATGGGCGAACGAATATGCAAGCGCTTGTGCACAAAGGGAAATGAAGGTAGAGTTATCGCAATCCTTGGATGCCCGTTGGATCAGCCTTCTCCACGAGATCGTGATCGTACCTTCCCAGCCGTTCCACCTAGTTACGGAGATTGATTCGATTATGCGTGGCAACGGGCTCGGCTTCCGCGCGAATAAGCTCGAGTCCACTCCCAACAACCAATTCCATAAACGCTCACATTCGGCTCGGCTCTTTGTGCTTCGGCCAGAGACTAGGGCCTGCAATTGATGAATTGAGATCTGGTTCAACCACTCCTTACCTATGGAGGTCCCTTCCCAAGCCGACCATAACTGCTGCGCATTATCTTCTTCCAAGTACGTCACTAAGGCGTCTCGCATTATGCAATCAAACAGCTTCGAGGAAAAGTTGAAACTTCTGAGTTGGTCGACTCGTTTCGTAAGGCCAATCCATTTTGACAATCTCAAATGTTGGACTTCTCTTACGTAAGATTCCAAGAATGGGGCCATACCTGATTGTATTCGGTCATTGTCGAGCATTAAGAGGTCGACGATAAACTTTGGGTTGTTGTCTGCATACCTTCGAAGCCAGAAAGGTAGGGGAGTCAGAGACCCCCTATGGATAAATGCAGAAATGACTTTCAAATCACGATCAGACCAGTCGCCAAAACTGTTCAATAACTGATCCAATCCACTTTCATCAAACTTGAAACACTCCGCGACAATAAGCACAACCCCGTCGGTCCATTTCGTCACTCCTTTCGCCCAATCGAGAACCTCCTTGGGAAAGAATCTAACTAATCTCTCCTCGACTACCCTGCGAATTTCCTCATTGGAGAAAGAGACAGGCGAGACTGTAAGATCCACCAGGGCGCTTTGTACTCTCGTTGCCGCTATGTCACGCAGGAGTTCATCTGCAACGCTTGCGAGGCCCGCTCTAGACACTTCAGGAAGCAAAGTATCCCGCAATTTGTCCCTATCAGGTTCGTTATCGACTAATCTCAGCAACTCGATGAGATCGTCAATAGCGGATTCTTGCGCCTCGCTCTTCTGAATGGCCTTGAGGCATCCCAATGCAACCTTCGGATCCTTTGACAACACAAATTGAGCAACTTCTGGATATTGGCAGAGTGACCTGACATACCCAGAAGATTTGTCAGCAACTCGAGCGACACCCCTAATCACCCCATTCACAAATGCGCTATGCGAATCGTCTGGGGTATTGAGTAAGAATCGGCTCGTTGCATTTAATACCGTTTCGAGGTTGAGTGAAACCAGATCGGAAAGTCTTGAGCTGATCGCCTCAGCGACCCTGTCCTTTACGTAGTCTGTTAATGGTCTGGCCAAGCGTTTGTCAAGCAGATAGTAGTACTCTGCAGCTTCCCCTATTGAATTGACTTTACTTATGGCTGAAAGTGCCAAGTCAAGCAAGGGTTCTTTTACTCCGATTGTATCGCTCCCCTGTTGGGATAACGAATCCACAAGATCAAGTAGACCCAAAGCGGCTGTCGCCGAAGAGGATGCTCGAGCATAGAGTTCTTTTGCCAAGAACAACTTCTTGATTGATGTCGGTTCTTCCCCAAGATTCCTAGATAGATTTGTCAACGCAAAGAATGATGAGTCCGCTTCATTGAGGGAAAACACCTCCGATGCCCATTCAATGAGCCACGGTTCTTCTTGTTGGGAACCCTTGTGCATACTTTGGGGGTCAAGAACATTTTCTCGCGGGATCTTGTGAAAGCGAGAAGAGTTTGACTTTGGCGAAAATAGTAGATCAAAGGGTCGGTCTTGGAGAGACCTCGGTTGAAGACTCAACGTACAACATGCGAATTGAGATCGAAGGTTCGGCCACAAGGCCCTGATGATCGACCACATAATCGACTCGGGATCGTCCGCCCCGAACCAGAGAATTGGACGAAGCCCCTCACCAAAGTATTTTGACACAAATTCTAAGGCAAGGTCGGATGGTGGCGCTTGAAGAGCTTTTACATATGGCCGCGAGTCAGGAACTGCTAATGGTTCACTGTACTTCTGAAACTCTTGATCGCTGACAGGAATCCTAAAGAGGTGTTCATACGATTGTGGATTTGGAGAGTGTCTCCACTCTGCGATCGGGAGGAACAACGTGTGAGTTAGGACGCACCCGGAGCGAGCAGCCTTCAGGTCAGGCCAAGTCTTTGCAAGAGCAAACAAGCCAGCGCTGAGCAACGGATAACAAGTCAAATATGGAGACAACTCAATATCGGTAGAGAGCGAGCCAGAAAGATCGCTAAGACGGGTCACAAGTTCGGAATAAGGATCGCCTAGCGATAGGCTTGACGCCAGGAGGCGGTGGCCGCCTCGATATCCGTGTAGCGCTTGCTGTATGATTGACGGGTTCAATGCAATTCGATGAACTTAGGAAAGGCTATTTTGATAGGCCCAAAGCCCAGGCAATTGGCAATGTCAGATCATCATCCCTTTTGAAAGCTACACCATCAGACCAAACGACATAACCAGAGGCGTAGGGATCTTCCAGGTATAGGTCAATTTGACCTTCCTCGGGATGGTTCAAGTCAAACCCCACAATGCTGACCGCGAACACATTGAAATCGAAGAGATCCCTATTGGTTTCCAAATACTGGTGGAGCAATGGATAGTTGTCTCGTAGGAAAATTCTCGGATCCCTAGCCTGTTGTTCGAGCGGAGCCAGATCCCAAGCGCTGATGATTATTCCAACTCGGGGTCTAAATGATCTTCCCACCCGCTCTGAGAATGCTTTCTTCAGAAACTGAATCCATTCGACCATCAAAACTTGAGTTGGTATCTGCTGTTCCTTATGATTCTCCCCGCCCTGATCGGGCAGGTCGGCTGGAGATCCATACAATTCAGCGCTATTGATCCAATCTAGCGGTGTAACGTTCTCTGTAGAATCAACCCTGAGAAAGATCAACACACTACACTCCTGTGATATCAGATCTTCCCATTCCGCAGACCAGCTTCTCGACCTGAATACGTTCATCCATCCCTCCCCAGCGCTATCGGGAATTATCAGCGTCCCTTGAAACACCACAGCGTCACCATTCAATCGCACTGGGATGACACAATGAGTCTGAACGTTCAAGGAGGTGTGCGGTGCAAACCTGCCGGCTAAGATATGTTCTGATATACTCCGGAGGTAGTGAAAAGCCTCTGGTGGACCATTCTTACGAAGTCGACCTTTCCCTGAATCTATGGAGAGCCAGAGCCTTACGATGTAATTGGTCTTCCCTGAATCGTGGCCACCTATAAGGAGCACCGTTCTATCGTCGTTCATTATCTCACATGTCAGTTAGGTTAAGACGTCGGAATGCGGCGAACGATCTAGTATCACCGGTAAATGTTTCTTTCGGCCCAACAGGAATAATGGGCCATTCTCTCTTCGTGATGGCTTCAATCGCTTCGATGATCCCCATCCCCGATTGAAACTTCGTGGGATTTCTTGAGAAAGCGATTGACTGAATCGTTACAGGTGAAAAGCCGAGATCGATTGCATAGTCTTCAATCTTTTTCAAACCAGGTGGGGTCTGCATGCTAATCATATCTCCCTTAGTCAAGAGCAATACCAAGGGTGTGCTTGGATCAACTTTAATAGAGTGCCGAAGTCTTTCTAAGAGTACATGGGTTTTCTGAATCTCTATGTGGCGCGTTTGTTTCCCTGACAAAAGAGGGCCATCGATCATCAAAATGATCCCATCCGCCCGAGCGAGAAATTCGAACCTGTTCGCTGTATCTGCTCTATCGATCAATGTTTCAGACCATTCTCCTGGAAGGTCAGTCAACAATATCTCCACTCGCCTGCCCGTACCGTCGGATTCAAACAGGCCAAGGTGCATGAACGCCGGATTCCGAGGATCTTGAAGTTGGGTACGTGGCACAAACTTATCCGGAAGCACTCCTGCTTCCCATTTTCTCAAACCTCTTGCGCGATCCTCAAAACCACGGAGAGTTTGGCTTCCAGCGAACTTGTGGCGTGGGAGGTATCCATGAGCTAGCAACATATACAGAGAAGTCAGAAAACAGGTCTTCCCTACCTTCTCTGTTCCCAGTATTCCGATCAAATGCACATAATAATTGGTTCGCATCAATTCGTCAGCTTCGTCGGTTCCAAGCTCGAATCCAGGGTGAAACATTCGGGCCTCCCGCTTAGGTTTCTCGGCGTCACCTTCGATGCCTTTTCCCTGCGGGGCCTCAGTCTCTGTAGATTGCCTGATGTGAGGACATCCATTCGGTGGAAGGTAAGACTTGAGGCATATGCCCGTTGTACTTATTGTGCAGTCAGCAAGCTCGCAGGTGGGGAGGGGGCTCATTCTAGAACCTTTTCTTGGAGCAGCCGTTGACTAATCCGCTCGTTAAACATCTGTCGAGCGAAGCTGAGCGGAGAGAAGTGTCGCGTTGATCTAGAGGACTCATTCCCACGGTCAGCGATTACATGTCTATCGGCCGCGCTGAAAACTGACGATAAGGGAAAGATCACTGGACAATCAAGAGTGAACATTTTCACTTCATCGTTTGGAATTGTCAGGTGCGATGGCAGACTTGGATCAATACCCTTCACAAAGTGATCTAGATCGAGATCCTTCATTTGTTGAATCGATCTATCCTTCGAGACTAATTCAAGAACCATTTCTGAAACACTCTCGGGAGGGGGAATCAGGCACCGATCAGCTAACTCAATGGCACAGATCACAGCCGCATTAGGTACGTCGAGCTTGACGATCGGTTTATTCAAGATACTTGAGTAACCGCCCCGCATCCACCATAACAACTCAAGTTCCTCCCGATCAATGCTCGTCTGTTGTTCCTGGGCCACAACTACTGACTTTATGATTGCGGCGATTTTCTTAATCTCAGTCTCGGCTTCGAGATTGGCCAACTCGTCAGAAGCTGATCGCCTCTGTCTAATTGTGTTCGCAACGATCCGCAAGGTACTTTCTGATATGGATAGCAACTCTGAAAGGACCTTCTGCAGAGTCCGTTCTTTCGGAGGCGGTCGTAAGCCAATTGCACTTACCATCAGACTCGATCCTAGAACGTCAAGTCCTGTTCGTTTGTCCGTGTCACCATCCGGTAAATGGATAATCTCTCCTGCCGCGACAGACGCACATGCTCTCAATGTAGCTAAGTTCGCGAATGGATCTGTAGGTAAGGATGGCTGGTACTTACAGAGCGAAGACATCATCGTGTCAATTATCGGTTGGTGGGAATCTCTCCGGACGATTTCCCCGGAGACCACCAATGATACAAGCCCCCCTAGTAGAGACAAATCGTCCGACTCCTCAATTGTTTTGACAACCTCAAGTATCGCGCTTTTTCGCTTTTCGATGGTACTATCATCAGGTTTGTGTTCAGCTATCCGGTACCAATCTGCTAGTTTGCTTATCATACTTTCCTCTCTCCTTCTTGCGTAAAAGGATTTGGCCCCCTCTTGTTTTCCGGAACATATTCCATTATTTCCTTCCAGAGCTCACGAAGCCTTCCGCTCTTGTTCAAGCCATCGAGCGCAAGCCTTTCCATTGTCTGAGGTATAGGCTTATCGAGCGACTCTGGCAATGCATTCAGTTTAGAAAGGACCGTGAGACGCTGACGCCAATCGAGATGTCTCCAAAAGTAGAACCTCAATTTGGAGAACTGGTCTTCGTTTGATACTTTTCCCATCGTTGATCCTTCCTCGGATGCGCTGATCAACTGTGTTTCCGCGGGTCTTGTATGTTTTGTCTCAATTGTTGGCTCCTTTAACAGAGTGAAATGTGGACAGGTAAGTTTCATAACAACGCCTTCCTCTTCTGATCCCCCGTAAGCATCATCCCGAGTGAACTGTGGGGGATCATTCCGCCAGATTCGAGGATGGATGACCGTGCAGAGTATCGCCTTCCCGTCGTCTTCCTCGAGTGAGAATTCAATCCAATTATAGCTGTAATGGTATGTTTCACCCTTAATCTCCGGAGGGTTTGTCGCACCAGCGTAGAGTTCAAGCCATTCATTGCCTTTTCCGTCGTTCACCTTAAGGGTCTTACCTTTGTGTTCATGACCGAACATCAGTACGCGCACTCGTTTGAGATAGTCTCTTGCTTTTTCAACGTCCTTCATCCACTCAAGGGGGTGGTGCATTAGGGCCACATACTCCACATTCTTCTTTACTGTGAGGATGTATTGGTTAGCACCAAGGACCATTCTCCCCAAGGAATCTAATTTGTCTGAGACCTGTACTGTATTCATTCCAACTAGACACAACGTGTTCGACCTGTCCAATGGAAGATCCCACGTCCAAACTGGTTTCTTAACCGGATCAATATCAGCGTAGCCAGACGCAAACTCTATATATGAGGCGAGCTTTTCAAATAACAGATCGGATTCCGTTTCGTTATCTAGAAGCGATTCGAATAGATTCTCAAGTTCAGATGATTCTACCCTACGGAGATCGTCATGCCACATCTGCACTCCCCTACTTATTCGGAGGCGATCAATATCATGATTACCGGGTACAAGGTGGACTGCTTCATGCTCGCATCCGATGATCTCCGTCAGTCTATCGAGCCATTCGCCCGCTCTTGTATACTCATCAGTCTTTCCACTGTATGCGATATCGCCAGTTACTATGACACCAGTTGCCGGACCTAGCCTCGCAGACCAGATTTCGCAATCTGAGAGCAGCTGCTCCCTGACATCCGAGTGAATCTTGATATCACCGGGTCGTTCCTGGCCAAAATGAATGTCTGAGAGGTGAACGAAGCGATATTTGTTCACTATAGGTCCGATAGTCGTGGGCTTGACTACGTTGCTTG
>Ga0335079_10002668_pt1 | contig 20538 bp, 8 predicted proteins | sample Lox_Sample_33_FD_206719 | JGI IMG/M metagenome (GOLD analysis project Ga0335079, IMG submission 206719) | Soil microbial communities from Loxahatchee National Wildlife Refuge, Florida, United States - Lox_Sample_3.3 | ecosystem: Environmental > Terrestrial > Soil > Wetlands | place: USA: Florida... | reverse complement strand
GCTTCCTGTGCGAGGATCTTCTCAGCGACCATTGAATACAGAAAGTAGAGCTTCTCTGCATCGAGCTGGCTCGTCCGGTGTCGATAGAGACCGGGAGTCAGCTCAAACCGGTTTAGGAACTCCTGTTCGGAGATGTACGTTGACCCCGCTCTGCCCAGGATAGCGGTGTCCACGCGGCTAACCTGAGAAAAGCCGAATGAGGTAATAAAGAAGAATATGAGGGAGAGATTCGTGCGGAACATGCCGGTGAGATTGCGAAAAAAAAGAAGGCGGGAATTTCTTCCCGCCTTCAATGTACTACCACTGACAATTACTTGATAAATGCCATCTTTTTGGTACTCACGAAATTGCTCGCAGTCATCCGATAGAAGTACACACCGCTCGGATAACGTCCGCCGTCAAATCTGACGCTGTATGTTCCAGGCTCTTTCCTGTCGTTGACAAGAGTACCAACGAGCTGACCGAGGATGTTGAACACTTCAAGTTTCACAGTGCTCGTCTTCGGAACATCATAGTTGATCTTCGTGGACGGATTGAACGGATTGGGATAATTCTGCCACAGTGCAAATACCCTGGGCAAAGTCTTCTGATCCTTCACTGCGGTCGGAGCGTCAAGATCATAATTCCAGGCACTGTAGAAGAGTGGATTGATACTGCCGAACTGATTGAATATCCTGTAGGTACTATCAGCATCGACAATATTTTCCGAGTGGTTATTGCCAAACCCACCCGATCCGCCTTCATTGTCGGATCCACCGATTCCGAACTTGAATGTCTGACCGACCTGCCACTTTGATCCTGAGCTTACGCTGTCAGGACTGTAAGTATCCTGTCTCGTAAAGATCGAATCCCCTGCGATCCTGTCACCGTGCGTGCCGTCATCATACATCTTGCACGGGTCAAAATTGGCGAGGTCGACGCCCCACGTTTGCCACTGATCTTCCGCCGGTCCATTGATCCAGACGCCCCACTTCAGGATTGAGTCCTTGTCGCTGGGGTAAACACTCAAACCGCCCTGGATCGCATTGATCGTATCGCCCTTCGCAACCTGATAAATCGCGGGTCTCAGGTCGCACTCCCAGGTCACGAGTACCTTGCGGGCAAGTGGGCTGCTGTTCGGGAAGACCGGTTCACGTCGTGCCTGCGTGATGCTGGCAGCGGTATCATAAATCGTGAACTCTTTGCTGGGCACAATGAATTGTCTCTTTTCGGCCTCCGACTGTGTTGGTCCGGAATACGCAAAGTTATAATAATTCTCCCGGATCAGCGCCGAATTTTTCACAGCATAGTACTGATAATCAAAGTAACTGCCGATCGTCGTAACGATGGTGTCCGTTCCCTCATAGATCGAGGAGATAAGATTCTGCATTGTGATCTGCTTGTTCGGGGTCGTCGTTGTACCGAAATACCCCGAAACAAGGTCAAGAGTATCGCCGAACGTGAACCCATGAGTAGTAAGCGCCTTTGACACGTCGCAGACATACGTCACGATACACGTATCGGTGTTCACGCGGGCAGAGGGGCGCTCGTTGTTGTAGAACACCCACTGAAGCGTGGTGTCTTTTTTCCCGGTCGGAATTTTGAATGTTCTGTTGCTCTGACTCTGCAATTCATCACGGCCCCAATCAAATCCGATGAGGAACTTATACTGGAGAACATCTCCCTCATTCACGGAATCCTTCGGGATGCGCACGCGGCCCGACCAGAACGAATTTGCCGCAACCGTGTACCCGTCACCATTCGTCGCAGGTGATTCTCTCGTCAGGTAGAACGATGGAGCCCAGTTCAGATCACCATAGGAAGCACGGCTGCCGCCACCGCGGACCGCCACCGTATCCGTGTTGTTGTTAAAGCTAAAGCTGCCCGACGATATCGGACCAGCCATACTCACGCGGAAATAGACGCTCATGGTATCCGCTGCTGTCGGAGTCCATGGACGCCAGTATTGCGGGTTGCTGCCGGAACCGTTATTCCAGAACTGAACATCAAGCGTCGTGTCCTGGTCTGCAACGATGTAATCACGGTTGGTGTTCTGCAGTTCCGGGTACGGCGAATTCACGTTCTGTTCCCATCCGGTATTGACTCCGCCATAATACGCTATCACAAATTTAAACGCGATCGTGTCGTTCGTATTCAGCGTAAGCGTCTTTGAATAATAGTCTCCTCCGATACTTGTCATATTATTTACAGAATCATTTCCCCACGTAATCGGATCCGGATTCAGGCTATGGACAAGGCCGCCACGGAGCTGTAACTGCGCACCCGACACCGGAATTGTATCCGGAATCGTCGCCGTGTTCAGAATGAACGTCACCTGATGCGTTTGTGCCTGCACCGCAGACCACGAACCCAGACCCACGGTCAGGAGCAATGCAACAGCAAGCACTAACACTCTCTTCATAGTTTCCCCATGTTATTAGTTTGAGAATGAGAAATTAAGTACAACTACGTTACCAACAAACCCTTGAAGATACAAGTATCTTCCGGATGAATGTAAGAATTTACTTTATCAAAAGCTAATACCCAGCCCAATTGTATTGATACTCCCGAACAGCCCAAAATCCGTGTATGCATAGTTAACTTCTAAAATTCCAAGGCCTTGTGCATCATAGCGCAGGCCGCCGCCAAGCGAGAGCCCCGCTTCGTTCTGGCTGGAGAAAATCGAATTGTACCCGCCCCGGAAAAACGCCATATTGTTCCAACCAACTTCACCCCCGACATTCACCGACTGTGTATTATCGCTTGGACGAAGCGCATCGCCCGCGAGCGTGACTTTCACCATGTCCGTCTTCACAACATCCATCGCCACCCCGACGCGGAACAACAGAGGCAATGACCAGGGATCCGTCTTCAGATCCGCAACGAGAGCTTTATTTGATCCCGCGTCGGTTGGATCGATATCGACGCGATTGAGGAGATCGCTTCCTTCCAGTTTCAAATCGCCGCCAAAGTTCGACATCGTCACACCGAGACGCATGTCATTGAAGCCTGTGACGAACAATAATCCGAGGTCGAAGGCAAATGTTCCGGCACTTTCATTCCAGATTTGTTGCTGAACATACTTCAGTGATCCCCCGAGGGAGAACCGATCCGTCAGCCGGCGACAGTACGACGCTGCGAATGCCAGATCCTGAGCAGACCAACGCTGACCATTCCCATCCGGCTGTGTCACCGTGGTGACCGCCTCGTCGCCGTAATCGAGCTGCGTGAGACTGAGTCCGAGGGCATTCTCATCGCCAAGATTCAGCATGAAGCCAAACCAGCGGAACTTCGTCCCGACGAGCCAGTCGGTGTTCGAAAATATGAACTGGCTTTTTCCCGCCTGCTGGAACGCTCCGGGGTTCCAGTATAACGACGTCGCATCGTCGTTGGACGCAACGTACGCTCCTCCCATGGCAATCGCGCGCGGGCCGACCGCAATCCCGAGAAACTGTCCGGCGGTCGTGCCGTACTTCGACTGTGAGTGTGCAGTTGTCCCCAAAATGAGAACCAGTAAGAGTCCTCTCACATATTTCGCTGTTAAGCTCTGCATATTCATATCGTCCATTTCTATTTGATGATTGCAAGCTTACCCGTCTTGTTGCCGACGGGAGATTCAACGACATAAAAATAGACTCCAAACGCAACATCAAGATTCTCGTCGGTCTTGACGTTCCAGGACACTGAACCGTCGTCGCTACCGTTGTGGTAAAGTGTCGCGATACGGTCGCCGCGTGCGGTGAAGATGGTGATCTTCGACTGCGCCGGCAGGTGGATAAATTCAATTTTCCGATCACCGCGCCCGCTGGTGATCCCCGGAGGCAGAGGCGGTTCGAACGATGATGCGGTGACATACGGGTTCGGAACTGCCTTGATCCTGTCGAGACTCGATGAGGCCAGCTGTGCATCCACATACGACCTGGCTGTGGTGAATTCAAACTGGTCCACAGCGTTGTACGGCTTGTTCATCTTCAGATCGAGATTATCTCCCGCAGTCAGCACGTAGATGGTGGTGTCGTTCTGCCGGCTTGAGAAGAGAATATCCCACGACGGAGAATACGATCCCCGCGGGTTATTATCCAGGAAGATCACCTCGTCAAGAGGTGTGATCGAATTGGGCTGTGAACTTCCCGAATGCTTAAAGAGAAGGAATTTGATATACGTGCTCTCGGTGGCATTGAAGATCCTGAAATTCACCGGAATCCGCGTGGTGAACGGAAATGCCGGATTGGTCGGCGGCCAGACGGAAGACGTGTCCACAATCGAACTCGCAAACTGTATTTCATAATCACACGGCTTGGTATACCCCCGGATCGGCGGCCGGAACAGTGGGTGGCTTGACGCTGCTATCCCGTAGGAGTATGCGTTCTGATTTGTCCAGCGCGATGCCGAAGCGTTCAGATTAACGACCCACGTATTGTCAAAATCAAGCTGAACACCGTCGAAGACGTCTGCTTCCGTATTTTCCACGAGGAACGGCGATCCCTGGATATGCGGGCTCAGGAACACGGGATCGTACTGGTACGTGATCGTGTATTTTCCCGCAGGAAGCGAACCCGGCGACGCACCGAAAATTACGCCTCGAGCCGTGTCCATACCGTACAGAGAAGGAGATACAATCGAACCACCGGCATTTCGGACGACAACTGTAGCGCCGAGGATATTCTTGCGTGAAAGCGACACCCTTTCGGTATCCTTGCCAGTGAAGGTTTCAACCTTATCCTGGAGGTCCCTCACGGAGTAGAACGTGGTCCTGCGATCCCACTCGGTCGAATCCGCTGCATCGACCAGCTTATTCCCGTTATTATCCACGCTGTCAACCTGAGTATCCAGAAATTCCACCCGGTACCGGTCGCCTGCAATTTTGGTGGGATCAACAACGGAATAGGAAATTCCCGACGTTGCATTCCCCTGCGTATGGATCAGTGAAACTCCATCGGGTGGGGCGATGTAACCGGCAACTTTCGCGTTCGGGGTAACGACGACAACATTGATATCCTTCTGACTGATTTCCCCCGTACTCGAAATGCGTACGGAATGTGTATTTTCGCTCGGGAATATTCCGATGGCAGCATTCCCGTAATTGTACGCAACAACCGCATAATAATATTTCCGCCCGTTATCAACTTCCTTGTCGACATAACTATGCTGCAGCCCAGTCTCGCTGCCGAGGAAATAGGAGAATCCGGCGGCTTCCTGATACAGATCTCCCTGGGCCTGGAAATATCCGCTGATACTGTCTTTCTTGTCGAATTGTGCGATTGGCTGGTAGCCCCGCGGGTTACCGCTTGCATCGGTCACCGTAAAGATGTCGCTGAAGTTCGGATCCGTCGATTTGTAAATCTTGTATCCTTCGAAATTCCTGATCCTCAGCACCGGATCAACGGTTGCCTCGGCCACACGATCCCAGTACAGCGTCACCTGATGATCGCCGGCAACGGCAGTCACTGTCGGTGGATCCGGGGGAGTCGGGAACTGATAGTTTGCATCATAGATCTTCTGGACGGTTGCCTTATTCTTGATAAGGTCGTCGATATCATCCTGAACGCTGTTTCCTTTCTTTCCGCCGCCGAACACGAGGGCAAGAGTAAACCGTTCGGTCGTTTTCGCGACAACCGGGAAATATCCTGACCCGTAGATGAAGTCGCCGTCCTCGCCCTGTGTCGGCAAACCTCCCACGATGGATGGGGGAACATCAAAATATCCCGGCTGCAGGTCACGCCACTGAATTTCGTCATTCGCGAGATTCACCGGATTCTGGGCATTGGTGAAATAGAAGAAACTCGACAAACCAATCTGGTCGGATTCACGCACATCCGTCTTGTCAATATGCGGCTCACCGGGCTCGCCGGTGTCAAGCGGTGGGTTCTGGGTACAGTCATACCCTGAAGTCGGCCTTCCGTCCCCTTCTCCGGCATCGGGTCCCGGGTAATTTACAGCCGTAGGTCCTATGCCATCGCGTCCGACATCATCGAAATTCACATTCCAGTCCCCGTTATTGTCGATGCAATCGTCCCTTCTCTCGTCGATCATGCTCATGGGATTGGTACCATTCCCGGTTTTGTAGTCGACGTAGCGTACGGGTCGAAAGATATTGATAAGCGGCGGCTTCGTCGGATCCTTCTGTACCTTTATTTCATGATAATGGAGGAAGTAATTTTCGTCGATCAGTCCGTCGAAATCATTGTCAATGCCGTCATACGCGTTGGGATTAAGAATCTGGTTGCCGGAAGCATCAGAGTAGACATTACCCTCTGCAACTTTGGTCACGCCCGGGATGATGAGCACAGAATCCTTCATACCACGCGTGATAACTTTTACGGGCTGTGTGCCGACGTGAAAGAGCACGCGCGAAAAATCGTTATGAATGAGGACAATATTGGAATTCGCCGCGATGACCGTCGAATCGAAACTCGTCTGAGTAAACTGGGGGGCAAGTTGTCCGACCGTGGATGAATCTGCATCTCCGTCGTTATCAATGCCGTCGTACGGATTGCCGGGGCTCTCGAGAAATGCGTAGCCGATCATACCCACCGGATAGGCCTGATTCCAGCGCGGGTTGTCCTGCGTATTGCGATCGAAATCACCCGTGTAGGTGATATTCTGGAAAACGTTATAAAACGACCAGTCATCTCTGTACTCCTGGGGACTGTCGTTATTGCCGGTCACTCCGACATACGTACCGACCAGCATGCCGAACACCATCCGGTTGTAGGTTGTGGTGCCGGTATTATTGATCTCGTAGAGCCAGAAGATGTTGTCCGCCGCGAGGAACTGAGCCCATTGAAGCGCCCTGACCGTGAGCACAAGAGCCATACCGTTGCGCGACGGATTCAGGGAGTCCGGCTTAAAGGCGATGCGTCTCGAATTATTCTGCGCGAAATTATACCGCTGATCGTCGTTATCATCCATCACGAAATACGTCTCGAGATCGGCGCTTCTCTTCTTGCCAAAGTATCCGTTCCAGGATCCTTTCCATCCCGGATCCAGGACATCACTCATCTTGTCGGGCCAGAAGGGCGGCCAGGTGCTGGGATCATTGCTGAGGGCGACACTTTGATTCGGGCTCGGGGCAAAAAATCCGTCTTCGGGCTCAAATGTCCAGGGAAGACCGCTCGGAGATTCATCGACGCCGTTGTTGGCAGTCGGACGGGCAACCGGGCAGGAAGCGACGGTATGAAAAACGGTATCGATGTTGTTGGTGGTGTCGTGCCAATTCACCTCGCCTCCGATCAGCGGGCTCACGTCGCCGAGGTAGCCGTTATTGTCGTCCTTCCATGCGCCGCGCGGATAGGAGCCTGAGGGCTGTGCAATCACGCCCCAGTTCCCAAACACCGTACGCACATTGTTGCCGTTCATAATGGCAAACCGCCTGAACTGACGGCCGCTTTGTGTGTATTGCTTTGCCTCCAGTCCTGCCTGCAGGAGAAGAAGTGCGCCGAAAGCGATACCGAGTATTCGAATGGTCTTCATTTAGAACTCCAGATTCATGCCAATCTCAATCCGACGGGGCTCGGAAAAATTCGTCGGCTGTGTATAGAATTGATCAATGGAATTGATTACCTGCGCCGGATGGAGCTTCAGCGCCGCCGCTTCGTCAGTCGTGAACCCCGCACGTCCTGTATCATCGAAGACATTAAGCTCATTTCGAATATCAAGAAGGTTAAAGACACGAGCATACAGCACAAGGTGTAAGACATCTACGGGGATGTTGTAAAAAGCTCTCATATCCAGATTGAAGAACGACGGCTTCGTACCGCTGTTGATAAGGAGCGTCGTGATATCGGTCGAAAGCCTAGGTGTATAGGGTGTTCCGCTTCCATACTGACCGATGAAACTCATTCCCCATTTCTTTGAATCATACGCCGCCGTGACATTGAGCGTATGCCGTTGGTCCCAGTTCAGCGGTGTCAGCTCGACCTCCGGGAGATTGCCGCCTGCAATAGCATTCTCTGCCTGCGAAGGGTCGGAGGCGCTTCCGCTGGCAACCTGGTAGGTGTAATCGAGTGTAGAAGAGAAACCTCCTCCGAAGCGCTTGGTCATCGTCAGAACGATTCCCTTGACTGTACCGAAATCACTGTTCACGAATTTATTGTAGGTTGCCGAGCCCCCAAAGATGATGATCTGGTCTGCCCGGGTTCCGGCCAGATTCCGGATATCGCGCATGTATGCGGTAAGGTCCACGTTCACGTCTTGGGTGATCTGCTGTTGAATGCCGATTTCTCCGCTCACCGTCTGTTCCGGAGAGAGATCCGAGTTTCCGACAATTCCGACAGGTCCTGTCCCCTGGTTGAGCTTAAATCCGGGATTCTGATAGAGAAGTTCGAACGACGGGATCTGGAAGAAATGACCGTAGGAAAAATGGACGACTCCCGTTGCAGTGATCGGGAACGACGCACCAAACCGCGGACTCCACTGCGTTTTAGTCGATGCGGAATGATACCAGTGCGTCATCCTCTGCGCAAGCGTCTGATTCACATTTTCCGGCTTCACCGGTGCATAAATGTCGGGATCACTTTCATCATTCAGGACAACTCCATCCGGATCAAAATAATCAAACCGGATGCCGATGTTCACGATAAGGTCCTTGAACTCCATTTTGTCCTGAAGATACGAGGAAATCTCCGTCGGTGCGTGATCGTAATAATCGTGATAGATCGAAGATGTCGGCTCGATCCTGGTGCGGATGAACGGACTGCTCGACTGGACGTTGAAATCACTTTCCGTCGCGAGCGGCTGGAGCTGAACATTGTCGTACAGAAGATTATGCTTTCTGTACTCGACGCCGAACTTCACAAGATTTGTCTGATCGACCTGGCTGGTGATATCGAATTTGCCGACTTTGGTGATTGTCCTGCGGCGGAAGATATTATTATCCGTTCCGCCCGTGAAGAAGCTATATGTATCCGGCGTGGTAAGAAGCGACGGATGCACATAATGCTGCGTGGACATCGGCACGCCCGAGGGTTCCATAACTTCCCACAAATCGCCCGAACTATCCGGCGCCGGGGCATACGGCAAATCGTAGAGATAGTATCTGTAGAGTTTGTCAAAGAATGAGAACCCGAGCGTGTAGAACGTGTTGGCAGAAAGCGTATGCGTCAGCTGTGTGATCGAGGTACTGCTCCAGGAATAGTTCGTCCCTACCCCGGCCGGATCATAGAAGAATGCCCGGTTATACGGTTTGGATTTGTTGTAGTCGTAAATAAAGTTCGTATTCAGCTTGAGAGAAGGTGCAATCTTCCAGGTAATTTTTCCCTGAGCATACGACCGGTAGCTGTTGTTCATCGGATAGAGGGAACTATCGCCATAGCCGGTGGTGGGATCGCGTGAGATGGTGTACTTCTGTGTAATAGGATCGGTATACCCCACATTCCAGGGATTGAATCGATTATATCCGTAGAGATCTCCACCGAAACTGATCGAACGGAGGTTCGCAAAAAAGGAGACGTTATCACCCACCAGCGGTCCGCTGACATCTCCCTCAATGTCGCGGATAGTTGTGGGTTTGAATTTTGTCAGTCCGGGAAAGACGTCGGGATCGTTCGTGTAATATTGCCCGCCGTAGACGCCGATCGTTCCGGTGTACTTTTGTCCGCCTTCCTTGGTTGCGATATTCACCACTCCCGACATGGCCTGTCCATATTCGGCATTGAATGCTCCCGAAACGAGCTGAAGTTCCTGCACGGAGCTCTTGTTTATTTCAACAACCTGTGAGCCGTCGTATGGATCCGTCACCGGAACACCGTCGATCCAGTATGCAACTTCGCCGCTTCGCCCGCCGCGGAGACTGCCGGCAACATATCCCGCCTGAAGGTTGAGCACCTGCGTAACCTCGGTAACCGGAAGGGCTGCAATCTGATCCCCTCCGACAACAGCCGTTGTCGCGGTGAGATCCTTCTGAATCGCAGGCCGTTCTGCGGTGATGATCACTTCTTTCTGCTCAACGACCGTTTCATTCAACTCAAAATCATTCCGCGTGGTCAGATCAATATTGACCTGCAGGCCTCTCACTTCAACAGGATCGTACCCGAGAATCGACGCCTTAATCGTATAGGTGTTGGGAGGAATATTGATGATCGAGAACTGACCCTGCAGATCGGTTGCCGCACCGAGCGAGGTGCCAACGACAATGACGTTCGCGCCGACCAGAGGTTCCTTGGTTTTCGCATCAATAACTTTCCCGGCGATCTTGCCCGTATTGCCTGCATGCAGGGCCGGGACCATGAGGAAGAGCAAAATAATACAGGACGTGGTTACACGTGAAATCATGAGTGGAAGACTCCTGTGCGAAAGGTGAGAAAATGAGAAATGGGAAAAGCATCTGGAAAACAGAGGCGAGAGCTTACGCGGTGTCGCAGTCGCCGCTCCGTCTCGGGGTCGACAGCAGGCGAGTTGAATAACCCCATGAAGAGATACCAAGTCGTATCGAAGCTACACTATGATCCGGATTTCGATTGAGCGCTTTTCCCGACAAAGTAGACATTTTTTCAGGAAATGTCAAGCTTGTGTTCCATAAAGTTACGGGTTGATGATTCCGCTAAACAGGTATCCGGCGCCCCCGGGGGTTCACTTGAGATTTCCCGGGGCAGTGCGTATATTACGAAAATTCCTTTCTAAACCGATTACCAACTGACAAACCATGGGAAGCGTCATTCTTGAGCATGTGTCGAAAAAGTTCGACACCAAAGCGGTTGTCGTGAACGATGTGAACATCACCATCCGTGACAAGGAGTTTGTGGTTCTCGTGGGGCCTTCGGGATGCGGAAAATCCACGACACTCCGTATGATTGCCGGCCTGGAAGAGATTTCCGAGGGAAAGATCCTCATCGACGAGAATGTCGTGAATGACGTTCCGCCGAAAGACCGGGACATCGCCATGGTGTTCCAGAATTATGCCCTCTACCCGCACATGAGTGTCTACGATAATCTCGCGTTCGGGCTGAAGATGAGAAAGTACCCGAAAGAGGACATCCGGCAGCGCGTGAACCAGGCAGCGGAAATCCTGGGAATCAAAGAAATGCTCGACCGCAAACCAAAGGCATTATCAGGTGGACAACGTCAACGCGTGGCGCTGGGTCGTGCGATCGTCCGCAGGCCCAAGGTCTTCCTCTTCGACGAGCCGCTCAGCAACCTTGATGCAAATCTCCGCGTTCAGATGCGCACCGAAATTTCACGACTCCACAAGCAACTCCAGACAACGATGATCTACGTGACCCATGACCAGATTGAAGCAATGTCGATGGGAGACAGAATCGTCGTGATGAAGGACGGGATGGTGCAGCAGGTCGATGTTCCGCTGACGATTTATAACAAGCCGGCAAATCAATTTGTAGCAAGCTTCATCGGTAGCCCGACGATGAATTTCTTCAAAGGGATGATCTCCAGGCAAACACCTGCTTCATTTGATGGATCGGATGCCGCACTGCATCTCCCACTCGGCACAGCGGAAAGCACACGACTTTCAAATCTGGCGGGATCGAATGTTGTTCTCGGTATTCGCCCCGAACATATCTTCGCCAGGAGCCAGAACTCCTCCTGCGTTCCCTTCCAGGCGCAAATCGAAGTGACTGAACCCGTTGGAAACGAAATCTTCGTCTACTTCAGCATCGAACGCTCCACACAACACTACGTCTCACGGATTTCCTCGGATATCCAGCCCGAACGGGGAAAAGCATTCGAGATGTACCTCGACATCTCGAAGGTGCATTTCTTCGACGCGGTTTCCGGCAAAGCGCTCTGAACGCCAGGCCGGTGATGCTATCCGCGGAGGATCTTCTCGATTGAAGAAGCGACACCGTTAACCTTCTTCATGGCACTCTGGTTCCCTCGTAAACCCGCGGAATAACTCTCAAACGCTTTGAGCAGTCCGACATCCTGCCCTACCTGCTCGCTCAAGTAGTACTTGTGAAGCATGATATCGAGGTAAAGCGACGCCGCCGTCCGGTCGGGAAATTCATCAACCAACCTGAATCTGGTAAAGAGCTTCAGCACCGGCTTGAAAATGTTGGCATACCAGTCCCGAGCCGCCTCTTCAATCGGTACATCTCTTCCCTCGCGCTCACTGAGATACCATTTGTGCTCATAGATATGCTGGAGAAGTATTTTTGATTGCCCGGAATGCTCAAAAGGCCCGATGAGCCGGTCGACATCCATCTTGGTGATGAGTTCGAATGTCTGTTCTTCCTTCTCGGTTTCAAAGAGATCAACATATCTGTTGAGAATGTACTCTTCGTCTTCCTTCCGCATCAGCGGACCCTGCAACACACCGCTCGCCTGCATATCTCCCTCGGTCCATGCCATCGATTCCAGGAAGTGCTGGATATCGGACAGGCGCAGCTTCTCGGAAACGGACGGTGCAATCTCCACCGTCTCGGCATCGGCCAGGACGGCGCGTAGAACCGTTCTCAGCCCGATTTCCGGAAAATGCTGCTTTGCAAAAACGATCATCATGTTGGAAAGCGATGCATCCCCCCAGTAGACGCCGTTGCGGTGCATGTGAACGAAGAGCCGGATGATCACATCCCAGATTCTCCTGCGATTTTCCTTCCTGAACGCGCGGCGGAAGAGATGATAATCCGGAAGCGCATATTCCAGCAAGCTCGTTACGAGATATCCGGTTCCCACCGATTCAATCTGATTTCCGGATTTCGTTTCGACAAGCTGAAAGCCCTCATCCCGAACGACCGTTCCCACCGGTCTCAGCGTCGGGATTCCGCGGTGCTGAAGCTCCAGATATGATTGATATTCTTTCAGCGCGGCTTCGGGTGAGGTTTCTTTGATCGCGTAGGGATTATTCTTCACAAGCACAAATCGCACGACATGACGCGCCAAACCGCTTTTGACTGCCATGAACCGGGCATCGCGCCTGGTCCAGCGCTGGAGCGGCTTATGCCACGGAAGCTGTTGGAGCAAACGCATCTCTTCAAGAGGAAAAGAGAGACGGATCTCGGCAGTATTCCTCGGGATGGTGCTCACGATATGTCCGTCAATCGAAGGTTCCCCTACCGTGAAGGGAAGTAGTATCTTGAAGCGTACTCCCGCACCATGCGGTGAGTATTGTACAGGGGAAGGATTGTTTGAATTGACCTGCGGATTTTAGCGATCCACTTTCGCGGAATCCCGTTACGGTCGCGCTGGTAGAAGAGCGGGATAACCTCCTTCGAAAGCACCGAGTAGAGCGCATCCGCATCACGCCGGTCTACTTCTTCCGGCGGGAGATCTTCCTCGATCCTGCCGCCGATTGCCCAGCCATTCGTGCCGTCGTACGCTTCATTCCACCAGCCGTCGAGAATGCTGCAGTGAAGACCGCCGTTGACGGTGATCTTCTGGCCGCTCGTACCGCTTGCTTCGAGGGGACGGCGAGGCGTATTCAACCAGACATCACATCCGGAAATCAGCATCCTGGCAACATTCACATCATAATTCTCCAGGAAAATGACACGTCCAAAAAATGGATGCTGACGTGATACGTTCAGAACCTGACGGATGAATTCCTTTCCTTCGGCATCCCGCGGGTGAGATTTTCCGGCGTAGATCAACTGAATGGGATGCTCCGGATCGTCGAAGAGAGTCTGTGATCTGGCAAGATCAGAAAAGATCAGCGGAGCCCGTTTGTACGGCGCAAACCGGCGAGCATAGCCGATCGTGAGTGCATCGAACGAAAGCAGGTGGACCAGCGCATCCTCCCCCGTCGCACCGCCAAATGCTTCCTGATGACGCGCCCGACGACGGATGAATTCAATAAGAGACCTGCGCAGCTCGTATCGTAGCGCCCAAAGCTCCTCATCACAGACGGCCTTCGGGTCCGCCATGTGCTTCCAGTATTTGGGATTGTCGAGATACTCCTTCCATTTATGCGAATCATGACGCTCCCAGAATGCCCATGTCGTCGGGGTCGTCCAGCTCGGAATGTGAACACCGTTCGTGATGTAACCGATCGGCACCTTGCCTGCCGACTTGCCGGGATAAAGGTCCATCCACATCAGACGGGAAATCTCGCCGTGTTTACTACTGACGGCATTCGCCGCCCTCGACAATTTCAAACCCAATATCGTCATGGTGAATTCCTTCTTCTCCGTATCGCCGGGGAGGAGACCATACGACATCAAATCGTCCATCGAAAGCTTCATCCATTCAGCAAACGGCTTCAGCGTGAATTCGATGAGGTCCGAGGGAAACCGATCGTGTCCTGCGGGTACCGGTGTATGCGTCGTGAAGACGCACTGACGGCGTACGCTTTCCTCTGCTTTCGCTTTCGGAATGCGTTCATCGAGCTGTTCGCGAAGGAGCTCCAATGTCAGAAAGGCAGCATGTCCCTCATTCATATGAAAGACGGAAGGAGAAATTCCCAAAGCCCTCAGGTATCTCACCCCGCCGATTCCCAGGACAATCTCCTGCCGAATGCGGGTGTTCATGTCGCCGCCGTACGCCAGAGCCGTCAGGCCTCGGAAATGCTCGGCATTCTCCGGCACATCCGTATCAAGAAGGTAAACCGCACATCTCCCCACACTGATCTTCCAGCCCTGAAAATGAACGACGCTTGTACCGATGGTGACGGTGCACAGCAGCGGTTTCCCCGCCGCATCCCGGACCAACTCAACGGGAACCGTGGAAGGATCGGTCGTCGGATAATTTTCCTGCTGTCCCGATGAATAATCAATCTTTTGCTGAAAATATCCCTGCCGGTAAAATAATCCGATACCGACAAATGGAAGCCCGAGATCGCTTGCAGATTTTACATGATCTCCTGCGAGAACACCTAATCCCCCCGAATAAAATGGCAGACACTCATGGATACCGAATTCGGCACAAAAATACGCGACGGGCCGTACTGCTCGCTGTTTCCCCTCACTCCGGTATGTGTCCGGAACGTTGCGAAGATAGGAATCAAAATCGTCGAGGACGGCGAGAACCCGGCCGAGAAACTCTTCGTCACCGAGATATGCCCGCAGCTCCATCGGAGAACATTGTGCAAGAACTGCAACCGGATTGTGGTTTGACGATTCCCAGACGAGAGGAGAAAGCTCTTCAAAGATCGCTTGAGCGGACGGATTCCACGTCCACCAGAGATTATACGCAAGGGTGGTCAGTTTCGCGATGATCCCGTCGGCGTCCTTCGGCGAATGGCGTTTCAAGATGTTCCTTTCAATGGTAAGAGTTTGTTGCCTTCAAAAACGAAAGAATAATGTAAAAACTTTGACCTGGAAAACAAAACAGAATCGAGGAAAATTGGAAAAAGGAAGCAGGGATCCCGCGCTTCATTCCCCATAAAATCAGCACCCCGACCAGCTCAATGATCGGGGTGCCTGAGGATCAGATTCCGCGAATATGGTCAGCGCATCAGCAGCATCTTCCGGACCGACTGGAAGGACTTCTCCGCATGCATGGTGCTCGTGGCCTTGATCGAATAGAAGTAGACACCCGAAGCAACCGAAGCATTCCAGGTGATCGCATGCTCGCCGGCATCCTGGACGCCGCTCGCGAGTTCCGCAACACGCTCGCCGAGAATGTTGAACACTACGATCTGAACAACAGACCGTTCCGGCAGATCATAGACAATGTTCGTCGTCGGATTGAAAGGATTGGGATAGTTCTGTGACAGCGCGTACGCCTTCGGCAGCGTACCAGATGCCCCAACCGTGATCCCGAGCCCTTGCAGATCGTTCAACCGAACGGAGCCCTGCCCTTTCATCGCAATGACGGACTTACCTGCGTTCAGATCGAGTTGAGACGAAGCGGTCCGGACGTTCCAGGATACCGTCACGGGAAGCGTTGCACCCGAAACGGCAACGGTAAAGTGCTCTGAATGTCCGGCTGTTGTGAGCTCTGCGTAACGGTTCGAGGCGAACCGGATGTCGAATGCCTCGGCAAACGGAGACGGCGGCAATTCGTAATTCGATGCGTTGAACGATGACTTATCATGGCTCAGGTAGAGGGTCTGGCTCCTGCCAGCGGCGTCCGTCAGCGTAACTGCATCGAATCCGGAAGTCGGATCTGCCTGGGCCGCGCGTTTCGCGGCCGGGCCATTGGCATTGAGCGTCAGAGTTGCCGCAGTGTCGACCTTCACCCAGTATCCCTGTCCGGGTCTCAGCGTATCAGAGATCTTGTAACCGCCGGCGTAGCCGAAGTATTTTGAGATGACGGCACCGCCCGGGCTCACGCTGATCGATGACGTGAGTGCCATGCCGGACAGCGTTCCAATCATATTCCATCCAGGAGTCAGCGTATCGGTGGCATTTGTCCGGGGAGCCCCCGTAAACGAGGTGGTCGTATCCGTGCCCAATTTTACCCAGTATCCGGGTCCGTTCTTGAGCGTCGACAGAATGATGTAGCTTGCCCCATTGTACGCAAACGCGTTCGAGACCGCAGCAGGGAACAACGCCGATTTCGTGTAGTCAGCCATAATCCGCGGTACGGAGACCATGTTCCACCCTTTCGTCAGAGAGATCGTGGATGTGGGCTGAGAATTATCATCACTGAAGTATACCAGCGGGAGTACACTGTCGCCGAGACCGACAGTAAGGTTCCTGTTCATAACAGGATTGCCGCCGACAACTTCGTAATCCGTTCCGTTCCTCAGCGTCTTCCAGAATTTGTACTGATTACTTGACAAACCCGGTATCCCAACGGTCACCGTGTAGATGCTGTCGCCCGCATCCGTGGCATGCAAGGTATCCGTCGAAGCCGCCCATCCGTCGAACGATCCTCGAAGAACAACCGCGTCTCCGGAAGCCGGCAGGAAACTCCCCTGTACCTTCTGGATGCTCATATCCACCCTGAAGGTCACGTTGACCGGAAAGAGCTGGTTGTCGAAGAATACGACAGCCAGGGTGACTGAGGTATCGCCGAGATCGAACGTGCGGTTGCTGATATCATCTTCCCAGTTGAGCGGACCGCGGCTTTTCCAGAATTTGTATTCGATGTGGGAATTGGCACGAATCGATTTTGTCAGAGTATAAACACTGTCATTATTCGGATCGGTGAGCAGATCAACTTTCGGGGCGTATCCGTTGAAAGTGCCGTTGACACTCACGGTATCTGTTCCAACCGCAAATTTTCCCAGACGGATCATCAGGGCCATGTCCACCTGGAACGTCACGTTGACGTTGTGCGCGAACGTCACACTGATCGTATGATTCGAGGTGACATTGGTGAACGTGTAGGAAGATGAATCGCCGGCGTAGGTGTTATCAACGAGTATCGTATCGACGTAATACCCTGCATCGGGCGTGAAGGTAAAGGTCTGGTTGCCGTGCTGAACCACGGAAACAGCACCCGACGGTGCGACAAGTCCGTGGGGGCCGCCGCTGGCGTTGATCGTATAATTCGCGGCGGGTATCGTGTACGAGTAATTCGCATTCCCGTTGTTGTTGAACTGTATCGTGATCAGGTCGAAATCGGATGAGGGGTTTGCAAGTTTAGACGAGAACGCGTAATAGGTGACGGTGGTACCGCCGGATTGACCCGGAATGATCGCGGTGGCGGTCATCGAATCGGCAGCGAATGTCACCGGCAAAACCGTCGACGTGGCAAAGTTATCCGTCGAATAGCGGATGAAGAAATTTTCTTGGCTCGATTTTGCCGCCGAGGTCACCATGGTGATGGTGTCCACGACTGAAGCAGTGGGAGTCAGCGGGCTGCGGCTCACGGTAGAAATCGCGACCGGCTGGGCATCTGTCTGGATCCAGATTGCCTGAGCCGCCGCATAACCGTTATCCCTGAAATTCACTGTGTAGTAACCGCCTGCGACGGTGACAGAATTGTTCGTACCCCCTCCTTGCCAATTGTAGGTTTGGATGCTATCCATGGCGACTGTCACCGGATTCCATTTGTTGTTGAAGTATCCTCCGCTGGGCCCGCTCGTAAACAGCCAGTCATATGTGCCCGCAGCAAAATCACTGGGAATGTGTATGATAGTATGATATCTTCGCCAGAAACTCGTGCTATCCAGCAGGAAATTTCCGCCGGTTTCAATTCCAGCAAGATCGGGGACAGGCGGTGGATCCGTCCAACTGACCATGGCGCCAGTGATGTTCATCCCCTCTGGTCCATAAATCCCCTCAGTTCCTTTCGCTGATGAGGGCTGCTGACCGAATATCAGTGGAGGAATCAGACAGAATATAAGGCCGGCAACGATAAGTGGTATTGATGTCTTCATGGTAATCTCCTTGAATGGTGGCGTGGATGTGGATAGGGAGACCGATTTTATTTTAGAATGAGCATTTTTCGAATTTGCGTATACGCCTGTTCCGGATTCGATGCGCTCACCGCATCAATCCGATACATGTACACTCCGCTGGCGAATTCACCCGCGTTCCATAGCACCGACTGATATCCGACATCCTGAACTCCATTGACGATTGTTGCGACTTTCTGGCCGAGGAGATTGTAAATCGTCAACTGAACACGCGATTCCACCGGCAACGAATACCGAATGGTCGTGGAAGGGTTGAACGGATTCGGATAGTTTTGCTCGAGCGAAAACGATTTCGGGATACTCAGAGATCCGGAAAGATGAAGCCGGACGACGCCGATTGAATCCTTCAGGACATATGTTTGTGCTCCGAGTGCGATTCGACTCTCCCCGAGCGTCAGCTTCGGTCCGATGGAATGGTAGCTGAGCGTCACAGGAAATCGAACTCCCCGCATCTGCAGATCGATTTCTTTGCTTTCTTTTTTCCCCACGGATTCCAGCATACTCTGCGATCCGAAACGGATATCAAATGATCCTTCCGGAGGCAGAGGCGGAAGGTCGTAGGCATTTTCCTTCTGCGCGCCGCGGGCGGTTTCGTTGAGATAGAGCGTCTGGCTCCTCTGTTCTGCATCAATGATCGTCAGCGTGCTCATATCCTGCGACGGATCGAAAGTCGTCGGTTGATTCTGCGGCTTGAGAGTCGTACCAGATGAAAGGATCAGAGTCCCCGGATTGTTACATTTCACCCAATACGACCTGGATGGATCAATCGTCGTCATGGGTTGATATGATCCAGCATATCCGAAAATCCGTCCGACAATACTATTGGCCGGATTCTGGATGATTGAGGAAGTAGGAATCGGTGCAGTGATCGATCCGATCATGTTCCAACCCTGCTGGACCGGAATCGTATCGGAAACCAGAGGATATCCCGACACGGTTGTTGTTTCAGCCGAGGGAAATTTGATCCAGTAGCCCATCCCGGTCATGAGGGTATCACGAATAAGATATCCGCTGGAAGGATCGTAGGAAAACGCTTTCGAGCTTGAAGACGGGAAGAGAATAGATCTGCGGCCGTCATACACATTCATCGGGAGCGAAACCATATTCCACGACTGCAGCATTGGATATTCCTGCGTAATCTGTTCAACCTGGAATTTCCAGACGCTTGACCATCCGCTTGTCCCTGCAATGTTCTTTGAGCGAACTCTCCAGTAGTAGGTTGTATCATTCAGAAGCGGACCCGCCGTTCGCGAAGATCCTGTGATGGTTGAATCGTTCAAAACGAGAATCGTAAAATTACTGTCGAAAGCGATCTGAAGCCGGTATGATTGCGCGAACCCGACCGGCAGCCAGGAAAATTGCGCAACCAGCGGCTGATGCAGTCCATTATTTGAAGGGGAAACAAGAGTCGGAACTGCGGGCACATCATAGACGGTCAATGTTCCCGAAATATTGTGGATACTGTCCCATAATCCACCCCCGCCGGCACTGTATCCGCCGTAGAGAAACGCCCCGCTGTCGTACTGGAATCTGCTGGCGTAAGAGTACACTCCCTGCGGCAGAGCCGAGCCGATTGTCGCCTTGTACTCATCGTATGCATTCACGTCGACATTATACGTTGCGGGAATCCACGTCGTCCATGTTGAGGGGTTGGAATTCACACTATCGTAACCGATCCACGAAAGAATTCCGCTCCCGGCTCCTGCCGAATCGGTGATGCCCAAGCCGAAGGTTCGAGCGTAAACGGTAAGCGGGTTTCCGTGAACAATCGAAGCAGTTGACGGGAACTGAAGATTCCATTGTGTCAGCGTTTTGGCCCCGCGTTCCGCATAATAGTGGAGATGCGTCGTCACTCCCGTCAGTGCCGTCGTGTTCTGATCGTTCGGGCAGGCATCAAATGTCGCTTCGGCGTTCTGGTCTCCGGTGATGAAGAACTGAACATCAATCAGTGACGGGTTCCCGATGAAAGGCCGCGGGATCCTAGCTTCGACCCACCCTTCCTGGAGAGAGTCGGGCGTGATGCTTTCGGCAAACTCCGATTGAGGGAGGGCTGTCCCGACACCGCTCCAGCTGCTACCGGTCCATGTGTGGAATTCTGCGTAGCTTCCAAACGTGCCGCGCAGAACATAATCCGGGAGATTTGGATGGTTGTAGACGATGCTTCGTGACCAGCTGTCGTTTGAACCGCCGCCTGCCTTGGTATTAATCAGGAATGCCCACGACATCCATCCAATCGCGCGGACACGGGCTCCGAAATATGCGTACGTGCTGTCCAGGGTTACGAAGAGATTCTCTACTTTTGCACCCGCCCAACCGGCAACCGTGTCGCCAACCGAAATCGGCTGTCCCCAGACGCCGCT
>Ga0335079_10002665_pt1 | contig 20548 bp, 16 predicted proteins | sample Lox_Sample_33_FD_206719 | JGI IMG/M metagenome (GOLD analysis project Ga0335079, IMG submission 206719) | Soil microbial communities from Loxahatchee National Wildlife Refuge, Florida, United States - Lox_Sample_3.3 | ecosystem: Environmental > Terrestrial > Soil > Wetlands | place: USA... | reverse complement strand
ACGATGGTCAAGGATCTGTTTGACACCGCCGGCGCCGGCCAAGACGCCGTGTTGTTTGACTTCGCCACGGACGTCGACAACGGCCAGCGCGCCGAAATCAAGATTATGCAGACCATGTTGGACAAAACATCCGCAGAGGAGAAACGATGAACCGTTTGCGCCGTATTGCTTTGCCGGTAGTGGGGGCCGCCTTTTTTTGCTCGTTCGGTATAAGTCGCATCACTGCGCAAGAAGCGCAAACTCAGGCCCCGCCCGCGCAGAAGCCCGCCGATAAATCGGACGACGGGGAAGGCGAAAATCCGTTTGCGCCGCAACCTGCTCCCGCGCTGCCTCCCGGCATGACCGGCTCCGACGTAAATGACCCCCGTGCCAAGCTCACGCCGGGTCTATACGACGCGGGCGAGGTCGCCAAGGGACTCAAGCACGTCGCTCTCGTGAAGAAGCCGGAGGCCTTTGACCTCGGCTCGACCGATCCAGACAATCCCAAGATTCAGAAGACGTTGGCGCAACTCGGCGTGGGCGATCCCGCCAAAATGCCCAAGTCGATTCAAGTCGCTGTTGCGGGGCTGGCGTTCTCCAACTCCGACCTCGCCTTCCAAGGCAATCATCTGTTCCAAGGAAACTTCTACGGCGTGAATATCTTCGACATCTCGGATCCGGCGAACACTAAGCTCCTCACCTCGCTGGTATGCCCCGGCGGTCAGGGCGACGTCTCCGTCTACAAGAATCTTCTGTTCATGTCTGTCGAAATGCCCAACGGCCGCCTCGATTGCGGCGCACAGGGGTTCCCTCCCGAGCCTCCGCCAACTCCGGAAGAAGAAAAAGAAAAGAAGCATCGCCTTCCCGTTGCACAGAAGGACCGTTTCCGCGGCGTGCGCATTTTTGACATCTCTGACATTCGCAACCCTCGCCAGGTCGCGGCCGTTCAGACTTGCCGTGGCTCGCACACACACACTCTGGTCCTCGACCCGAACGATAAAAACAATGTCTATATCTACGTCTCAGGAACATCTTTCGTGCGCCAAGCCGAAGAGCTCGCCGGCTGCTCCGGCGAAAAGCCCGACAAGGACCCCAACACCGCACTGTTCCGCATTGACGTAATTCAAGTTCCGGTCGCAGCGCCGCAGGACGCCAAGATCGTCTCCAGCCCGCGCGTCTTCATCGACCCCCGGACCGGCGCTCTCAATGGCCTCAACAACGGCGGCACGCACGGCAAGGGCGGCGAGAAGCCCCAGGACACCGATCAGTGTCACGACATCACGGTCTATACGGCGATCGGCCTCGCTGCCGGTGCCTGCTCGGGCAATGGCTTGCTGCTCGACGTTAAAGATCCGATTCATCCCAAGCGCGTCGACGCCGTTAACGATCCCAACTATTCGTATTGGCACTCCGCTTCGTTCTCCAACGACGGCAGTAAAGTCGTCTTCACCGATGAGTGGGGCGGCGGACTTGGCCCGCGTTGCCGCGCCAACGATCCCAACAAGTGGGGCGCTGACGCAATTTTCAACTTGAAAGACGACAAGCTCAGCTTCGCCAACTATTACAAAATGCCCGCCGCACAGGGAGACACCGAGAATTGCGTCGCGCACAACGGCTCGCTTGTTCCGGTCCCCGGCCGCGACATCGAGGTGCAAGCCTGGTATCAGGGTGGCGTTTCCATCATGGATTTCACCGATCCCGCCAAGCCGTTCGAGATCGCCTATTTTGATCGCGGTCCCATCGATCCCAAAATTCTCGTCCTCGGCGGCGACTGGTCAGCTTATTGGTACAACGGCAACATCTACGGCTCCGAAATTGCCCGCGGCCTCGATGTCTTTGAACTGACTCCGACGCAATTCCTCACGCAAAACGAAATCGACGCAGCCAAGACCGTTCGCGTGGGTGAGCTCAACGTCCAGAACCAGCAGAAGATTGAGTGGCCGTCCAACTTGACGGTGGCCAAGGCTTACCTCGATCAACTCTCGCGTTCGCAAGCGCTGCCAGCCGACCAAATCACTTCCTTGCAGAAGGCCATCCAAACCGCTGAGACCTCGCATATGAACAAGGGCAAAGTCGCCAAGCTGCAGAAGATGGCGCCGTCGCTCGAAAAGAACGCTGGGACCGCGAAGACTCCCGCAGACGCTTCTCGTTTGCACGCCCTGGCCGAAATCCTCAAGCACCCGTCGGCTTGAGGACCCGCCGGTATTGACTTTTTCGCGATTCCAAGCCGCTTGTTTCTCGAAGGCAGTGCCCGTCTTCGGGGACGGCCAGGCTTCCGCATCTTGTTTATCTAAACGGATTGTCAATCGCGCCGGCAGCGCTGCAAATTCGCTGCGCTGGAAGAAACACCCTTCGCGTTAGCTCGTCCTTCTACGCAGAACTCCGCTGCACGTAGCGCGCCAACCGGGGTGCGCGCTGTGAGGGTGCCGTGTCTTCCTTCGTCCAAGACCTACGCTACGCATTTCGCATGCTTCTCAAAAACCGTGCCTTCACGATGGTCGCGGTGCTCACTCTGGCGCTCGGCATTGGCGCTAACGTCGCCACCTTCAGCGTCGTCTACGGTGTCCTACTTCGTCCGCTTCCCTTCCCGCATCCCGAGCAACTCGTTCGCGTCTTCGACGATCTTCGCGGCCCCAATCAGCTGGATGTCGGCATGTCCGCGCCGGAACTCTGGGACCTGCAAGAACGCTCCGGTGTGTTCCAGGAAATTTCCGCCGTCGCTCCGAGCAATTCAGCAGTCGCCGGTGCCGATCGCACCGTGCGAGCCGAAACACTGGTCACTAGCCCCGACTATTTCCAGTTGCTCGATGCCAAACCTGAACTCGGCCGTATCTACACCGCGCAGGATGCCGCCCCCGGCTTCTTGCCGCAAGTCGTCATCAGTCACGGCTTCTGGCGCAGCTACTACGCCTCGGACCCCAACATTCTCGGCCGCAAGATGCGCCTCGATGGCGACATGTATACCATCGTCGGTGTCATGCCGCCGGGCTTTCGCCATCCAGGTCCGACGCTCGATACCGACGTCGAAGTCTGGATCGCCACGGGCTTCAACGGCCAGCCGTTTCCCGTTCCGATGCAGCGTTCGCAACGTTTCATACCCGCCGCCATCGCCCGTCTCAAGCCCGGCCTCACTCCCGCGCAAGCCCAGTCTCAGCTTGATTCCTACGTCGCCCAACTCTCCCGTGATTTTCCCAACGACTATCCGGCCGCATCCAAATGGGCCCTGCGGCTCATCCCAGCAAAAGATGACCTCGTCGGCCCGCAGCGCACTGAACTCTTCCTTCTCCTCGGTGCCGTCGGCTTTGTGCTGCTCATCGCGTGCGTAAACATCGCCAATCTCTTGCTGGCTCGTTCATCCGGCCGCCGCCGTGAGATTGCGATTCGCCTCACTCTCGGAGCCAGCCAGCCGCGTCTCGTCAGCCAACTCCTCACCGAAAGTACGCTCCTCTCACTCATTTCTGGCGGTGTCGCACTCCTCGCCGTTCTCTTCTTCAAGGACGCCATCATCCGCCTCGCTCCCGCCAATCTTCCGCGCCTCAGCGAAGTAAACATCAGCCCGGGGGTCTTGTTGTTCGGTGTTTTCCTCTCAGTAGTCACGGGCGTGCTCTTCGGTCTCGTCCCGGCTTTGCAAGCCGCGCACTCGAGTCAACTGGAAAATCTTCGCGAAGGCGGTCGCGGCTCGGTCAGCAGCCGCCATCACACACGCGTGTCGCGGGGCCTCGTCGTCGCCGAAGTCGCTCTTTCGATCATCCTGCTCGCCGGCGCGGGCCTGCTCCTGCGTAGCTTCTGGCACGTATTACAAGTTCATCCGGGCTTCAACCCGGAACATCTCACCACGGTTCAATTGTGGATTCCGCAATCCAACAATCCCGCCACCGACCCTTACAGCGTCGAAGAAAAACGCGCCGACTTTCTGCTCACGGTATTTCACCGCATCGCCGCGCTGCCCGGCGTTGAGCAAGCCTCTCTCTCTGGCAACGACACTCTGCCCATGAATTCCGGCCGCAACTATTCCCTCTTCACTATCCCCACTCATCCCGCGGAAGGCGCACGCAACCCCTTCGCCGATATCGCCGTCGTAGACACCCAATACTTCCGCACGCTCGAAGTCCCGCTTCTCGCGGGCCGCAATTTCAGCGAACTCGACACCTACAAAACGCAGGCGGTCGCCGTCATCGATCAAACTCTCGCGCGGCAGTATTGGCACGACGAGAATCCCATCGGTCAACAAATCAAGTTCGGCTTCGGTCGCGGCACGCAAGGCGTCACCATCATCGGCATTTCGGGCGACATCAAGTCCGATGGCTTCGAAGCGCCGAACGTCCCACACATCTACGTTCCGCTCGGTCAGTTTGCTCCCGTCAACGCGGTCGTCTTTCTCCGCAGCCGCGGCCTGGATGTTGAGCGACTCGGCGAAGCCGTTCGTCACGAAGTCCAAAACCTCGACCCCAATGTGCCGGTGCACAGCGTCAGCACCATGAATCAGATCATCGCTCGCTCGGTCGCCGACCGCCGTTTCTCGCTGCAACTTCTCTGCGCCTTTGCCGGCGTGGCGCTCCTGCTTGCAGCAATCGGCATCTACGGCGTTATGGCCTACTCGTTCAGCCAACGCCGCCAGGAACTTGGGGTCCGAATCGCGCTCGGCGCTCAGCCCTTCGACATCCTGCGCATGGCTCTTGGTGAAGGCATGCGCATTGTCGTGATCGGCTTGGGGATGGGACTCTTGGGCGCTGCCGCCGTAACGCGGCTGTTCCGCTCCATGCTTTTTCAAGTCGATTCAGCCGATCCGACTACTTTTCTCTCGGTCTCCGCGCTGCTCGCTACCGTCGCGCTGCTGGCCTGCTATCTTCCCGCACAGCGCGCCACGCGCGTCGATCCGCTCGTCGCCTTGCGCGAAGAATAGGCACACACAACGCCAGGCGTTGTCGACTCGCCGGCAAAGTCGCTGGCTTTATTGAGAGTCGGAGTCTGTAACGGTAGGCGTGATGAACTTCTCTTGGTGCTCCACGGAAAATAGCAAAAACTGGCTGAACGTGTGTCGCCGGTGAAAATGCTTTCCGGAAATCGAGCAATACCAATCCGCGCTCTTCGGTAGCCATAGTTGCACTTTCTTAGCTCGAAACTCCACGGGACCATACTCGATCAACTGGTGGTCACGCTTCAGCCGGATTTCCGGCAGCGGGTGCGCAATATCTGATTCCATCGCCAGAATCTGCATGCTCTTCGCGTCGATCCACGCGCGCCCTCGCAAACTCACCGCTACCGAATGCCCCGACACGTTGTACGTCAGCATTCCGTTGCTTTGGTCGCTGCGCTGGCGAAAGTGCACTACCCAAGCGGGCTTCCCGCCCCAGGATCCCAGACCCTCACAGCGGAACTCGTACCGGCTCGCGAGATTGGGATGAAAAATCATGGCCAGCGACGAAAGCCCATTCGTCGCGATTCCGTCCGGAAAGTAGTCCCGCTTCGCCTCTGAACCGCCGCGATATTCTTCGACCGCCAACTCGCTGTTTCCGACTGGACGAAATTCCGCGACGTATTTGTATTTCAGCGACTCCCGCGACATCTCGACACCCATCGGACTCAGCTTGATGTGCTCCAGCGTCTCTGTCGCGGTAAAGCTGTTCACATTCGTAACTAACTCTCGCATCCGCTGGCCCGCGCCCTTCACCACCGAGTCCAATTGGCATGCCCTATCCGGATCGACAACCAACTTCTCTTCGTCCACGTCTGGCGGCGCCCAACTGGATTGCGTCGCTGGATCCAACTCCGCTGGTGCCGGCAGATCGGCTAAAGCCGGCGCAGCGTTCGCGCTCGGCGCCGCTGCGCCCGGCGTATTCTCCCCGACAACTGCTTCTCTGTTGCTGGGGTCGGCTGTCACCGAAGCAAGCTGCGCTTTCCGCATCGCGTTTACGTATTTCCGCGCCACGCTGGCTTGCGGACTGTTGGGCTGCGCCTGAAGAAATTTCTCAAGCGAATCCGTAGCCCGCGGATAGTCCTGCGTCAGGTACTCCGCTTCGCCTAACGCGAGAAACGCTGCCGTATGTTCGGGCGCCAGTTCCAGCGATCTTTGCAGGTAGGCGCAGGCCTTGGCGGGATTTTTCTGCCGCAGCAGTACCAAACCCATCAAATAGTTTCCGTCAGCGAAATTCGGATCGATCGCCAGAGCTTGCGCGAGATGCTGTTGCGCTTCCTCGAACCGATTCCCTTCCATGGCTCGCATCGCCTTGTCCGTCTCCTTCACCGCCTTTGGCGCGACGGCCACCCCGCCCATCTTCACCTTGCCTTCAACCGCCAACGGCACCAAGGACACGACCAGATCCTGTGCCTTCTGCGTACCGGTTATGAGGACTTGCTGCTGCACGGTTCGATAGCCCGGCGCTGTAATTTCCATCACATACGTACCGACAGGCAATCCCGTAAATTTTGCCCGTCCATTCAGATCAGCCACGGTGCTCAGCGTCTGCCGCGTGTCAATGTCGTGCGTGAAGAGCTTTATCGTTGCGCCGGAAAAAAATGGTTCGCCGGTGGTTTCCTGGACCAACAGCGAAATCTGACCGCTGTAGCCGTAGTCTTTGTCGGCCCGCGTGTCAGAGCGTTCCTGAGCTTGGCTTGGAATTTGGGGCTGCTGCGCCTGGATAGCCTCTAGGACCAGCAGGAGAACGCCGCAAACGATCACGCAAACCCGAAGTAAGGGAGAGCCCACCACACGTATGCTCCTGCTCTTCGCAGTATATATCAGCGGCCAGATGTCTGCCGTAAAGGAATGACCTCAGACGGAACAATCCGGCCAAGGTGCTGCAATGTTTCTAGGAGCAAAAACGGCGGCGTGTGAGGACAAAAAAACAGGTGTGGCCACGCTTCAATCGCACGCAGGCACAGTTGAACTGATTTGGGAACTGTGACTGACGAAGGCAAGGAGGAGCGCCCGTTCGTTAACTTTCCAGAGCCTTGGCTTCTGTGAGCCGAAGTTCCTCACGCCGCGGTCGAATCCGCCTCGGACGACGATCCTTCGCCTTCCAACTGCGCCAAAATCTCCCGCAGCGTCACAATCAACTCGCTCCGCGATACATGGCTCTTCTTAAATTGAATCCGGAACTTGAACGCCTCACTGTCCGGTTCGAAGTGAAAAATAAACGGCTGCGGCCGCTGTGGGCCGCCCTGCTCTTCCCGCCGTTCTTTCCGCGCCTCATCCCGCGTTAACCCCCCTTGCAGGATGCGGTGCATCATTTCGATCATTTTCTTTTCGGTAGGCTGCCGCGCAATCTGCAGCAGCAACGACTTCGACACGATCCCGTGTTCGATGCACTTCTTGCGCAGCGAATCGGGAATGTTTCGAAGCGAAAGCGTCTCCGTCACCGAAGAGCGCGCTCGCCCGATCTTCTTCGCCACATCTTCATGCGTGTATTCGAACTGCGTCGCCAACCGATGCAACCCGTCCGCTTCTTCAAACGGCGTCAAATCCTTGCGCTGAATATTTTCGATCAGCGCAATCTCGAGCGTCTCTGCATCGTCGGCCATCTTCTCGATGCACGGCACCTCCCGCAGCCCGGCCGCGCGCGAGGCGTGATAGCGTCGCTCGCCCGAAATGATGTAGTAGCAGTCCTCGCGCGGCACAAACCGCACCAGCAGCGGCTCGAGCACGCCTTTTTCGCGCACTGACTCCGTCAACTCGCGCAAATCGCCCAGTGCCTTGCGCGGCTGATCCGGGTTCGGACGGATCTGATCCACCGGAATCATGCGCCCGACGGCCGCTCCGCTATAACTGGTCAGCGATTCTACATAGTGCGCATCATGCCGCATCTTCAGCGTGACGGGTAAGCCGGCTCTCTTCAACACGTTGGATCACCTCCGTTGCCAATTTCTTGTACTCGACCGCGCCCGGTGACTTCGGCGCAAAGGTCAGAATCGTTTCTTTGTAGGCTGGACTCTCTTCGAGGCGCACGTTCTTGCTGATCTTGGTCTTGAACAACACTTCTCCGAATACACTGCGAATCTGCCCGTGCGTGTCGCGCGAAATGTTGGTGCGCTTATCGAATAACGTGATGACGACGCCGAGTACTTTCAGCGCCGGATTCGGCCGCGCGCGAATTCGCTCGTAGGTCTCGAGCAAATCGTCCGTGCCTTCAATCGCGAAGTACGCCGCCTGAATCGGCACCATCAAGTGCGTGGAAGCCACCAGCGCGTTCACCGTCAAAATTCCCAGCGACGGTGGCGTATCGAGCACCACGTAGTCGTAATCCTTGATCACCGGCGCCAGCGCATCCTTCAACCGGTACGGCGCGTCGAACTGCCCCGCCAAAACTTGCTCCAACTTCGCCAGCGCCAGTCGTCCCGGCCCCAAAAACAGCATCGGATCTTTCGTCGGCTTAATGACATTCGTCATCACCGCACGCGCATCGCTCAATACTTCAAACATCGAAACGGCAATCTCGCCATTGTCGTAAAACGCGATCGTGGAATTGGCCTGCGGATCCAAGTCAATCAACAGCGTTCGCTTGCCCCGATTCGCCAACGCCGCCGACAGATTGATGGCTGTGGTCGTCTTCCCCACGCCGCCTTTCTGATTTGCAATGGTGATGATGGCAGTCATACGCTCCTGCCTCCGCTCGCGCGCATGCAAATTCGCGCCAGCCGCGTCGCAGCAACTAGGCCGCTATTTGTTGGTGCCGACCGCAGAATTCCCCCTAGGCCTAGTTCACTCTACGAGCCTGGCTCCGCCAGTGCAACTAAAAAGTGGAATTTCCGTGGAATACCAGTGGAAAACTCCCGTAGCACAGGTTTCAGCCTGTGCTCTTGCAGTCGTGCCAGGCGAGGCAATCCCTCAGGGCGCTAGCGAACAGCGGTAGATGTCTCCATCTCCGATCCGCCAAACAAAAAACGCCGGCGATCTCGCCGGCGCTGCTCCGCAATGTAGGGGCGGGCTTCAGCCGGTCCCCTCGACGCGTCTTGGCTATACGCCTGAATTGCCACGTCGCCTAAAACAAATCCACGCCCCAAAAATCCAAATCCGCTCCTCGCAGCTCCAACCCCAACTCCCACCCGTTACGCCCTTCATGCCCGCGCCAAACCAGCACCGCATCGCATACATTCTTGTTCAGCAGATTCACCACTCGCAGCCGCTGCCCTACCGCGAACGGCTGCGGCACCATCGCCAGACAGCCTTTCGTGCTGGTGTCCACCGTATAGCCTTCCGCCCGCAAGACGCGGCCCGCATCAGTCCACTCCACTGCCACCGGCACGCGCGAATTGACCCGCACTGCGCGCACGGTTTGCTCGCGTGCCTCGAAACCGGAAATGTTCCCTACGCCCACGGTTCTCTCCTCATTCCGAGCGCATCGTTGTCGCAGGCCCGCTCGCGGCGCCTTTTCAGAATTGCGAATGGCAAATGGATTCATAGCCGGCACCCGAACACAACCTGCGCCAGCCAGTTTCGAGGCTACGGTTCGCATCCCGCTCGGTCAATGGAACTTCCGGCCTACCACCGCCTCCCAGTCACTCCCCGTCAGCTCAGGCGCATTCGTCGTGCGTGACTGGTCCGGTTTTGTTTGCTCCCGCTGTTCTCAGCGATTACACTTTTTAGATTCGTTCCGCCTGTCGCTTCCTTGCAGGCCCAGGTCCGATGATCCGCCTACACACACTTCGCGCCGAACTGCGCCCCACCATCAAGCTGGCCCTTCCGCTGGTGCTGGCGGAGCTCGGCTGGATGAGCATGGCCATTGTGGACACCATCATGGTCGGCCACCTGCCCAACAGCGCCACGGCCATGGGCGCCGTCAGCCTCGGCTCCAATATTTTCACGTCCATCGCTCTTTTCGGCGGCGGCTTGCTAATGGGGCTAGATACACTCGTCTCGCAAGCCTTCGGCGCCGGCCAGCGCGAAGACTGCCACCGTTCCCTCGTCAACAGCGTTTATCTCAGCATCGTCCTCACGCCGCTTCTCGCCATCCCGGTATGGCTGCTCCCACGCGTCTTGAGCGCCATGCGCGTCGATGCTGGCGTTCTGACGCTCGCGATTCCTTACACCAAGGCTTTGCTCGCCGGCCTTTTCCCGCTTCTGCTCTACTTTGCCGTCCGCCGCACCATCCAGGCCATGAACATGGCTAAGCCCGTGGCCTTCGCCCTGATCACCGCCAATATCGTCAACGCGCTCGGCAACTGGATCCTCATCTATGGAAAGTTTGGCGTACACGCCATGGGCGCCGTCGGCTCCGGCTGGTCCACTTCCATCTCGCGCCTCTATATGGCCGCTGTGCTCGTGAGTTACGTCTTCTGGTACGACCAGCGCCACCGCACGCGATTGCTCAAAACACCCATCGAACCTGACCTGCGCCGCATACGCCATCTCATCACGCTGGGCTTTCCTGCTGCGATGCAGTTCACCTTCGAAAGCGGCGTGTTCGCTCTCACCACCGCGCTCATCGCGCGCCTCGGCGCCGTGCCGCTTGCCGCCCACCAGATCGCCCTCAACACGGTAGCTTTCACCTACATGGTCCCTCTGGGCATCGCCTCCGCTGCTGCCGTCCGCGTCGGCCAAGCTATCGGCCGCAGAGATCCCGCCGGAGCAGCGGACGCCGGCGACACCGCCATCTTTCTCGGCGCCGCGTTTATGACGCTGATGAGCGTGGCCCTTCTTATCTTCCCTCGTCAGATCGCCCACATCTACACACCGGACCAGACGATCATCCGCAGCACGATCTACTTGCTCGCTGCTGGCGCCGCCTTCCAACTCTTCGACGGTTTCCAAACCGTGGCCACCGGCGCGCTCCGCGGCATCGGCGACACTCACACGCCTATGCTCTGCCACTTCACTGCCTATTGGGTGATCGGTCTTCCGCTTGGCGCCTGGCTCTGCTTCCGTCGCAACTGGGGCGCCCTCGGCCTTTGGTCCGGCCTAAGCCTCGCGCTTATCCTGATCGGAATCGTCCTGCTCTTCGTCTGGCGCAAACGCGTCCACGCCCTCGCCGCACCATCACCCCAAGCCGCCGCCCACGCCTTCGCCCACCGCGCCTAGGACGGTTTTCCACGCTCTCCGTGGAACAAACTCAGCCTGTGCGCCGACAAGCTTCGGAGTGGTGCTACAGCAAGATCGCGTTCGGCCCGATATCTGTCAGATTACGCGTCAGGAAAAACGGTGATGAGAGTAGAACTACAACTACATCTTGTATCGGCCGAGGTCCTCGTCCGAGAGTCCTTCCAGCCACGTGCGCAACTGCTCGTTCGTCGTGCGATCAGTGATCGCGCTAGACACCTTGGAACTCTTCAAAACCTGCTCATCTACAAAAATCGGGCAATCCACTCGCAGCGCCAGCGCCAACGCATCGCTCGGCCGCGAATCAATCGTCATCATCTGCCCGTCGCGCTCCACCCAGATCAGCGCGTAAAACGTGTCATCCTTCAAGTCGTTCACCACAATCTTCTGCACCTGGACGTCCAGCCCGAGCAGCACATTCTTCAGCAAATCGTGCGTCATCGGTCGCGGCGTCTGCACCTTCTCAATTTCCAGCGCAATCGCGTTTGCTTCGTACACACCCACCCAAATCGGCAAAATTGCCTGCCCCTGCACATCCTTCAACACCACAATCGGCATATTTGTGACGGGATCCATCATCAGGCCGCGAATCTTCATCTCGACTTCCATGCTGGCCTCCCGTTGGACTGGATGTCCGGAACTCCCAAGAGCACTTTCACCTGCGCGCACCAAAAAAACCAACTACGCTCCAGCTAACTCGCCCCAGTCTCTGCGCCGCAATCCTCAATGTCAATCGGTATTGCTGCGCATTCTCGCTGAGCAACTAGCCGACACACTCGCCGATCAAACTGTTTGGCGTCGCGCTCGTCACTTTCACGTGTACGTACCGCCCCAAAAGCCCCGGCGCCGTCGCCGTGAAATTGACCACCCTGTGGCACGTCGTGTGCCCGCTCCACTGGTTTTCGCGCTTCGACTTGCCGCTTACCATCACTTCGACCGTACCACCCACAATGCCGGAATTCTTTCGCACCTGAATTTCCCTTTGTTTTTCCTGTAACACTGCCAGCCGCCGGCTCTTTTCTTCCTCCGGAATGGCATCCGGCATCGCCAGCGAAGGTGTATGCGGCCGCGGCGAATACTTGAACGAAAACAAGCTGTCGTATTGCACTTCGTCTAGCAGGCTGAGAGTCTCGCCCAAATCCTCTTCCCTCTCGCCCGGAAAGCCCACAATAATGTCCGTCGTAATACTGATCGGCCGCTGCGCCCCACGAATCATCGCAATCTTCTCAAGGTACTCTTCGCGCGTGTACGTCCGCTGCATCGCGCGCAGCACTCGCGTCGACCCCGACTGCACTGGCAAATGCACGTGATTGCACAGCTTTGGTTCGCCTGCAATCGCGTCCACGATGTCCTGCGAGAAATCCCGCGGATGCGACGTCGTAAACCGCACTCTTCGAATTCCTGCCACGTCCGCAACCGCCAGCAGCAACTCCGAAAATTTCATCTTCCGCGCCGTGGGATCGGCATAAGAATTCACCGTCTGCCCCAGCAACTGCACCTCGGAATAACCCAACTCCGCCAGTTGCCGCACCTCTGCCAAAATCGAATCGCTCGCTCGGCTTCGCTCCGGTCCACGCGTGTACGGCACCACGCAATACGAACATGCCTTATCGCAACCCTCGATGATCGTCAGATACGCGCGCCACGGATTGTCCCGCCGCGTCATCGGCGTCTCGAACGTTTCGTCGGTATCGTTATCCAGCCCGGTGACGCGTTGATTCCCCGCCTCCACCTGCGCCAGCAACTCCGGTAATTTCCGGTAACTCGCCGACCCGCACACCAAACTCACCCACGGCGCGCGTTCAAAAATATCTTCGCCTTCCTGCTGCGCCACGCAACCGAGCACACCAATCACGCGCCCCTCGCGCTGCTTTTCGCGATACTCGCCCAACCGCGAAAATACTTTCTGCGCCGCCTTCTCGCGAATGCTGCATGTGTTGTAAAGGATTAACGACGCCGCTTCCGCCGACTCCACCTGGCGATAGCCCCGCGAAAGCAGCACGCCCGCCACCTTCTCCGAGTCATGGTCATTCATCTGGCAGCCGAACGTCTCCAGGAAAAACGTCCCGCCGATGCCATTCGTTACCGGCGCGTTTTCAAAGGAATCGTCTGCTACGGACGACGCTCCACCCATCAATCGCTCCAGCCCGACATCGAACGTTTTGCCCATCGCTGGCTCGCAGTTTAGCATATCGGTCGCAGCCACGTTGGATCGCGCGTCGGTCCGTTGAAAAGGAACCCCATGAAAATTTCTGCGCAACTCACCAACCGCCAAGGAGACCACCAGGTGCTCCTGCGGACCGCGGGACGAGAGCACGCCTTGACCATTTCTCCGCGACCCGACGGCTTCGGCTCCAGCGCCAACGGCGGCGAGTTGCTCTTCCTCGCGCTGGCCACCTGCTATTGCAACGACATTTATCGCGAAGCGCGCAAGCGCAATATCGCGGTCCAGTCCGTTGAAGTAGAAGTGAGTGGTGAATTCGGCGCCGAAGGAGAGCCCGCCCGAAACATCAGTTATCACGCATCCGTGAAGGCCAACGCGCCGCAGGCCCAAATTCTCGAATTACTGAAGCACACAGACACCGTCGCCGAAATCCAGAACACGCTTCGCAAAGGCGTCCCGGTCGTTCTGACCGAATCCCTTGCGCACGAACTTTCGTAAACAAAACACGGCGCCGCCGGCACATCTTATGCCCCGCTGCCGCGCGCCAACGCCCTCAGTCGCACTGCAGCGTTGTCCATCGTCCGCTGTTTCGTCACGTCCGAACGGTCTTCTCTCTCCATCGCTTGCAGTGCAGCAGCGATCTTTGTCGGCAAACGGCTTCTATCTGTTTCCAGCAACGCCGCGTAGTATTGGCGCCGCCAGTCTTCGAGCGGTTCGAATATCGCGGCTTTGCAGCCATCGCTGAACTGGAAAGCGCGATAGCGCACCGGAACGGGCGTTCGGTCCTTATGCTGCAGAATGTAGTCGCCTTCCTGCGTTCCCGTCCGCAGATACTCCGCAAACAAACCGGTCACATTTGGTTGGTAGCTGATCTCGTCGATCTTCTTCTGCAACACTTCGTCTCTCGAATAGCCCAACAGTTCGCACACCCCGTCTGTGCAGTCGGTGTATCGGCGAGACCCATCCACGAAGACGACATAACGCTGCCCGGCTACTTCGGCGTGCCTGTGCAAGAGCATGGATTCTGGGACTCTCCTTCCGACTGAGTTTACTAGCCGCAAGCAGTGACCTTTGTCACGGCTAAACGTCTCGGTTCAGCTCTTTCTTTGTAAGCGGCCCACCGCCCGTAAATCGCAGAATGCACTTCGACCGCCATAGCGCGCGCTTTTCGCGTTTCCAAAAAGGCAGCATCTCCTTTATTTTCTGCATCTGATTTGTTTTGACCGCCCTGTAGGCGTGTGCTACGGTTTCTTACGTAGAGAATTTTTTCAGCGTTCCTGCTATTCGTGTGGGGTTCGGCTGTTTATTCCTAACTGAGGGGTTGCATCATTTTCCTGTTCGCCGCGCTGTTGATCGCCGATCTGGGTAACATACTTGCACAAACGGGCTTCGTCGCCCGCGGCATTTTGATTCTGCTGGGCGTTTTCTCCGTCGTCTCCTGGGCGATGATTTTCCAGAAAATTGGTCTTTTCGGCCGCATTCGCCGGCAGAGCGACCAATTTCTCCGCATCTTCCGCGCCACGCGCGGCGTCGCCAATCCGCAAGCCATCGCTTCCGCTGGCTCACCGTTCGCCGCAGTTTATGCTGCCGGCTACCGCGAACTCCTCAGCCAGACCGGCACCGGCAATCCGCAGCCGACCGGCAAAGTCAAAAGCCTCCAAGCGATCACTGTCAATATGCAGCTCGCTTCTGCCGAAGAAGTGCGCCGCGTCGAAAAGGGCATGTCCTGGCTCGCCACCACCGGTTCCGTCACTCCCTTCATCGGTCTCTTCGGCACCGTCTGGGGCATCATTGACGCTTTCTCCGGCCTTGGCAACGCTGGCGCGGCCAGCCTTCGTGCCGTAGCTCCTGGTATCGCCGAAGCACTCATCACCACCGCCGCTGGCCTTTTCGTCGCCATTCCCGCGGTCATTTTTTACAACCAGTTTCTCCAGAACATTCGCGAACTCGGCCAGCGCCTTGACACGTTCGCGCTCGAAGTCGGCGCCCAGATCGAAAAGACATTTACGTAACGCAGTTCGTCAAAACGATGAGCAACGCACCCAATTCGGCAAACCTAGTTGCGGTTGCGGTGGCGCGCGACAAGTCTGCAAGTTCTGCCGCGATCTCCGTTCTAAAGCTGTCGAGTGTTAACTACCGGTCGTTCGCCGTAAGCACGCGTTCGACTTTCAACTTTCGACTTTCGACTTCTTTTTAGCTATGCCCCAACTCTCCCGCTCCACCCAAAGCACCCTCGCCGACATCAACATGGTGCCGTTCATCGACGTCGTCCTCGTCCTCCTCATCATCTTCATGATCACCGCCCCCATCCTCCAATCCGGCATCGAAGTGGATCTCCCCAAAACGACCTTCGCCAAGGAAATCAACGAGCGCAAACTCGTCGTCACCGTGGACAAAAACAGCCTCGTCTACATCGGCGACACGCCCGTCAACATCCACAACCTCGGCAACGAATTGAAAAAGCAAATGAAGAAGCCCGACCAGTCCGTTTTTCTCCGCGCCGATGAAAGCATCTCCTTTGGCACTTTCGCCAAAGTCATCGACACGCTGCGCGTCTCGGGCATCAGCAACATTAGCGTTGTTACGGAGCCGATCTCAGACCGCAACCGCATCCACTAGCCATGAACGCCGCTGCCGCCAATCCGATCGATCCGCTCGCGGTCGCCCCCGGCGAACAAGTCACCCTCAAACGCTTCCTCATTTACTCCGGAATTCTGCACGGCCTCTTGGTTCTCTCGATCGTTCTCTCCATCTACGTCAAATTCCCCGGCGAAGAATGGGGGGGCATTGGCGGCCAGGAAGGCAGCGTGGACGTCAAGCTGACCGGTGCAGCGCCGGGAATCCCACTACCGCCCACGCGCTCCGTCGACGAAAGCAAAACCGCTGACCCCAGCAACGATCTTTTCGCCGAGCAGCCGACTCCGAAGCCGATTCCTGTTCCCGATCGCCAGCCGACGAAGCCCGCTGACAAAATCGCCCCATTCAAGAACGAACCGCTTCCGCCGACAAAACGCTCCAAAACTGATAAACCTAAAGAACCCCCTCCACCCAATGCCGTCCTTGGCCACGGCGCGCCTCCCAAAATGCCCACAAATTACTCCACGCAACCTACCGGCGGCGGCGCCGGACCGGTCAGCGTGCAGGGGCAGGGTGCCGGCGAGTTTGCATCGAGATACGCCTGGTACATCGAAGCCGTGCGTCGCCGCATCAGCCAGAATTGGGTTCAGTCCTCGATCGATCCGGGCGTTCGCGCAGCACATACGGCTCATGCGGTCATGACCTTCACCATCAACCGCGATGGCTCCATCCGCAACGTCAAGCTTTCGCAAAGCAGCGGCAATCTCTCCATGGACAATTCCGCGGTTCGCGCTCTAACGGGCATTCAATTCGGCCCGTTGCCCAACGATTACGCTGGCGCCTACGTCGACGTCACCTTCGATTTTGATTTGAGTTTGACGCACTAAAATCTTTTTGTCTTGGGTGGGTTTTTGGGGGTCGGAGCTTTAGCTCCGACACAAGACGGGCCGAAGAAAAAGGGCTTTAGCCCCTGAGGAACTGATTTTTCCGGTCCGCACCCATTTTACGAAACGCGTTCTAATGTAAACTTTGTTCGCTCCCAGCGCGATGCAAAGAACCCGGAGGCTATGGTGCCACTGAATCTCAGCGTGATCCGTCGTTGTCTCTTCGCTGTGGCGATTCTTGCGTGTTTTGGCTTGCCGGCCAGCGCGCAGAAAGAAGCCTGGTTTCGTACCGGCACGGGACTCGGTATCGAAAAGGTGCGCGTCGCCGTTGCCGACTTCGGCCCCCGCACCGACAACGCCAAAACCCACTCGCAGCAGTTCACGCAAATCGTCCGCGACGATCTGGCCTTCAGCGGTGTCATCGATCTTGTCAGCCCCAGCTTCTACCCAACCACACCGCTCACTCAGCCTTCCGAACTGCAATACCCCGCCTGGAGCGATCCGAATGTCAAAGCCAATTACGTCGCCTTCGGCAATCTCACCGAAACCAATAACGAAGTCGCGATCCCCGCCTGGCTCTACGACGTCAACAATCCCTCTTCGCAATCCGTGGTCGGCAAAATCTACCGCGGCCCCGCCACTGACGACCAAGTCCGCAAATTCGCCCATCAATTCGCGGATGAAATCATTATGAAACTTTCCGGTGGCACGAATGGAATCGCTTCCACGCAAATCGCCTTCATTAGTTCCCGCAACGGCAAAAAGGAAGTCTGGGTCATGGATTACGACGGCGCCAACCAGCACCAACTCACGCATCTCGGCACTATCTCTCTTATGCCTCGCTGGTCGCCCGACGCCTCCCGCATCGCCTTCACTTGCTACCAGCCGTACAACAAGCTCGTCAGCGCGCAAATCTGCATGTACTCCATGGACGCCGGCAAAGTCGTCTCCTTCCCTCGCTTCCCTGGCACCAACAGCGCCCCCGCTTGGTCGCCCGACGGCTCGCAAATCATGTTCTCTTCTTCCATGCAGGGCACGCCCGATCTCTATGTCACCGACATCAACGGCGGCCGCCCCAAGCGCCTCACTTTTTCCGGCGTCGGCGGCGCTACCTCTCCCACCTGGAATCCCAAGACCGGCCAGACCGTCGTCTTCGTCAGTGATCGCGGCGGCATCCCCAAGCTCTACATGATGAACGCCGACGGCACTAACACGAGCATTCTCGACTTACCGGACAAAGGCTACGTCATCGACCCCGCCTGGTCGCCCAATGGCCAAATCCTTGCCTTCAGTTGGCGCCGCCCCGATGGCAACTATGACATCTACGTCATGGAGCCTACCACTATGCAGATTATCAACCTGACCCCCGATGCCGGCTCGCGCAACGAGCGCCCCAGTTGGGCGCCCGACGGACGCCACATTGTCTTCGAATCCACCCGCAGCGGCACCCGCCAGATCTGGTCCATGCTGGCCGACGGCTCGCAAGCCCGCCAGCTCACCTCCACCGGCCACAACGAATCACCCAACTGGTCCTCCAAGTAGAACCGGCTGGCCGCGGTTTTGTAGGGTCATCCTTCCGAGGATGACCGCTGCCGCCTTATCGTGGCGTAGGCTTCAGCTTCTATGTGGCCTAGGCTTCAGCCTGCTTACCCGGAGCATCGAAGGGTGCTCCGACGAACTGCGGACCTCGTGATGTCACCCAACATCCTCAGATTACTCCCACCACTAACGAAGCCGGTTATCCGCTATTTTGCTCTGCTCGCCCCCCATCCGCAGCGCACACGTGTCATGTTGAGCGGAGCGAAGCATCCCAGCTACACTTCAACCGCCCGCAACTCGTCCCGCACGCGTACCCTTTCACATTCTCGAAATTTCGCCGGCCTGCCATGCATCTGAGTTTTTGGCTGAAGGTTCTCGGGCCTGTTTACTGGTTGCCCTTTTCGGCGTCCGAGCATATTTCTTGTGTACGCTTACGAATATATCGTGATACGATGTATTTACATTACCCAGCCCGCTAGTGGTACGATGCACGCCTGGTGGGTCAGCAAGGATTCTGAGTTTTTGAGCAAGTTAGGAGGATTCGAATGAATCGGGTTTCTAGCTTTGTGTATCGCGGGGCCTGTCTCACTGCGATGCTGCTGCTTGTGCTGGTGGTGGGCTGCAAGAAGAAAGAGATTAAGACCCCGCCTCCGCCGCCCCCTCCGCCGCCTGAACAGCCGAAGCCGACCGTCTCCATCCAGGCGAATCCCACAACCATTGACAAGGGTGGTTCCTCCACATTGAGTTGGACCTCCACCAACGCCACGCAGCTCACCGTTTCTCCGGACGTCGGTTCCGTCAACGCCCAGGGCTCGACGCAGGTTTCGCCGGCCAACTCGACGACCTACACTGTCACTGCCAGCGGTCCCGGCGGTTCCGCCGATTCCAGCGTCCGCGTCACCGTCAATCAGCCCGCTCCGCCTCCGCCTACCCCGACTCGCGATTTGGGCAGAGAGTTTACGGAGAACGTCCACACCGTCTACTTTGACTTCAACAAAGCCGACATTCGCGCCGATCAGCGCGACGGCTTGGCCCACTCTGCCGAATTCCTCAAGCAGAATCCCGAAATCAAGCTCACCATCGAGGGCAACTGCGACAGCCGCGGTTCCACCGAATACAACCTCGTCCTCGGCGACCGCCGCGCCAGCGCCGTCAAGAACTACCTGGTGCAGCTCGGCATCTCCGCTGACCGCATCAACACCGTCAGCTACGGCAAAGAAAAGCCTATCTGCACGGAAGAAAACGAGTCCTGTTGGCAGCAGAACCGCAACGGCCACCCGGTGAAAACCAACTAGGCCGTTGTCGCTACGCTAACTCTTGGTAACTTCCAGAGCCGCGCTGTCGAGCATTCTCTTGCTCGCGCGCGGCTCTGCCATTAAAGTGAGAGAGAGTCAGTCGAGACCGCACCGGATCTTTGTAGTGGCGCAATTCATTGCGCCTTCCGGCGAGGGTTTGTGGTCTCCGATCGCCTTTCTTGGTGCAAAACTAAAGTATCCAAGAGCGTGTTTTAGGAACTAGCAGTGCTTTCTTCCCTGGCCTGATTTACATCTAACTGTAGGACGTTCCTGAGGAGGTTGTTGCAATGCGAATCCGCTCCATCCTGCTGTTCGGCGCCGCCATGTTTGCCGGCGCGCTCGGGGGCAGTTTGCTTGGCCCGCACCCCGCGGAAGCCGTGGCTCGTGAAATCATCGACCTGCAGCGCGACGTCACCTCGCTGCTGCAAGGGCAAAAGGATATGTCCACACAGATGACCACGGATCACACCGTGCTCAAGACCCTCGTCGGGCAGGACGTGGACAACATCAACAAGCTCACCAACACCATGCAGAGCGTCCAGAAGTCCGTTCAGGACGTGCAGGCCAATTCCGGCGCGCGTCTGGACACCATGTCCACACAGGTGCAGGGCCTCTCCGACAACCTCGAGGAAATCAAATCCCGCCTCGGCAAACTCAATCAGCAACTCGTGGATCTACAAAGCGCCGTCCAGAGCCTCGACTCCAAAGTCTCCGGCTCCGCTCCCGCCGGCGGTACCGCGAATCCGACTGCGACGCCAACTGCCGGCGGCGCCATGACTTCGACGAACGGCGTTCCCACCGCTTCCTCTTCCCCGTCCGGTCCTCCGCCCTCCGCCGATCTACTCTATTCGAACGGTCTCCGCGACATCACCGGCGGCAAATACGACCTCGCCAGCCAGGAATTTCACGACTATCTTCACTTCTACGGCGACACCGACCTCGCTTCGAACGCGCAGTTCTATCTCGGCGAAATCGCCTTCGCGCAAAAGCAGTATCAGCAAGCCGTCGACGAATACGACAAAGTCATCAACAACTATCCCAAAAGCTTTAAACTTGCCACTGCTCGCTATCGCCGCGG
>Ga0335079_10002663_pt1 | contig 20555 bp, 20 predicted proteins | sample Lox_Sample_33_FD_206719 | JGI IMG/M metagenome (GOLD analysis project Ga0335079, IMG submission 206719) | Soil microbial communities from Loxahatchee National Wildlife Refuge, Florida, United States - Lox_Sample_3.3 | ecosystem: Environmental > Terrestrial > Soil > Wetlands | place: USA... | reverse complement strand
TTCGGCGCTCCAGGAAAATGTCGCGTTCGGAAAACCCTGATTGAAGTACAGCGCCAGGATGTTGTCCCGGTCCGAGGCCACGCTGATCTCCGAATAGGGCTGGCCCGGTAGCGAACCCAGAACGCCGCGCAGTTCGTCTTCGGGAATCGCGCTGTTGCCCTCAATCTTCAGACCGGACACTAGGGTCTGTTTTCCTTCATCGATGGTGATCTGCACGAGAAGTTCACCACTCTTCTGCGGGTTGGCACTCGGCGTCGTTCCGACAACCGAGGCGGCAAGAAATCCGTTCGCCGCATAGAGATTCTTCATCGAGAGCAGATCGGCATCCAGCATGCGGCGGCTGAATCTCGGTTTTACGAACGTACTGCTCGGTGTGATCGACAGGCGGCTGAGCAGCACGTCCTTCGAAAAGTAGTGATTTCCTGTGATTTCGACGCGCAGCCGCTTGTAGCGTAATCCTCGATCCACCTTATAAACGATAGTCTCTTGCCGCGCGCCCGAATCCGAATTGGCTCCCTGGCTACTGCTCGATGTGACCGCGTAGTCTACCTTGGCGTCAAAATACCCCTCGCGTTCCATGCGCTCGCGTAAATTTCTCTTTCCCTCTTCCAGCAAATCAGCGTCGACAGAACGCTCCTGGTAAACCGGAATCAGTCTCTGCAGGTCCCTTCGGGAGAATTTCGCACCCTCCACGCTCAGAGTCACCTTGGGCCCTTGTGTCACCTCAAGCGTCAGCGGCAAGCTGTCCGTCGCCGCATCGTACTCGCCCCTCCGTACGGACACGCGCGCGCTCAAATGTCCGGACTTCTCCATGAACTTGCGGATGCGCCCTGTGCCCGACTGCACTTTGGAGATCGTAATTTCGCTGCCCGGGCTGATCTTGAACAGCTTCAAAATTTGCGCATCTTTATAATCCGAGTTGTTCAGCAGGACGATGTTCCCCAATCGCACACGCGGGCCAGGGTCGACCTGCGCGATCACGTCCATTTGGTGTGTTTCTTCGTGGGGTTGCCGCTCTACGCTCACCTTCGCTTCGTACAGCCCTTCGTCTCGCAGCGTGTCTTTCAGCCTCGAAATAGCATCGTCGATGTCGCTGGCGCGGTAGGTTTGCCCCAAACTCAACTGCATCGCGCCTGCAGCTGAGGTTTCCGTCGGGGGAGGTCTCAATCCCAGAATGACCACGCGGTTGATGAATAGGTTTTCCCGCACGACAAAGTCAAGGCGCACGCCTTCTGGTACGTTGCTGACGACGGCCTTGATGTCGGCGTAGTCCCCTGTCTGATAGAGGGTGCGGATGCTCGATGCCACCTCGTCCCGGTTTAACGGTCCTCCCACTTTGACGGCGATCACCGGCATGGAGAAGGAAACCACCCCGCCGGCTTCCTTGGTCACCCTGATTTCTCGCACCATGGGTGCTACGACGGAGGTCTGCCCCTGGGCAACAGTCTGAGGGCACACACGCCCTCCCCCTCCCAAGAGAAGGAGTAGCGCAAGTCCGCGCAAACTATTGTCCCAGCGGATTTTCATCCGTTCCATTATTCAGACGAAGCCTAACACACGGGCGTTGCTTCCCTCGGACGCCTTTAGGGCTATCATGAGTGGACTAAGCGCTGGGACTCTATTTTACGTGAACAACGCTCTCGACCAGAAGTATTCACGTCAAATGCTCTTTCAGCCACTGGGCGCGCAAGGGCAAGGACGCCTGTTGTCAGCCAGCGCTGTCCTGGTTGGCTGCGGAGCCATCGGCGCGGCCACAGCCAACCTTTTGGTGCGTGCCGGTATTGGGCGCCTCCGCGTCATCGATCGCGATTTTGTCGAGCCTTCCAACCTGCAACGCCAAACCCTGTTTGACGAGGCCGATGCCCAGGAAGCTCTGCCGAAGGCCCTGGCCGCGGAGCGAAAGCTCCAGGGCATCAACTCGGAAGTCCAGGTCGAAGGCGTCGTTGCTGACCTTAACCCCCGCAGCGCAGAAGAGTTGCTCTCTGGCTTTCCTTTGATCCTGGATGGCACCGATAATTTCGAAACCCGCTTTCTCGTGAACGACTTCGCGGTCAAGACCGGCGTCCCCTGGATTTACACCGCGGCCGTTTCCAGTTACGGCGTAACCATGGCCATCCAGCCCGGCCAAACCGCGTGCCTCGCGTGCCTCCTCGGGGACAACTCCGAAACAGGCTTGGAAGACACTTGCGATACCGTGGGCGTGCTGGGATCGATCGTCAATCTCGTCGCTTCCCTTCAAGTCACGGAGGCTATCAAGTTGTTAGCAGGCCGCGCACAGGCGCTTCACGGGCACCTGATCTCCTGTGATGTCTGGAGCGGCCGATTCCAGTCTGTAGCGCCTCAACGTAATCCGGAATGCCGCGTCTGCGTTCGCCGCGAATTTGCCCATCTGACGGGGGCGGCGCAACCGCACATCACCATGTGCGGCAGAGACTCCGTGCAGATTCACGAACGCAGCCGCACCCTCGATCTGAAGGTTCTGGAGGCCCGGCTGACGTCGACGGTTTCCGACGTCCGCCAAAACGGATTCTTGCTGCGTTTTCGCGTGCCGCCATACGAAATGACTGTTTTCACCGATGGCCGCGCCATTCTGAAGGGAACGAAGGATCCCGCGGTCGCCCGTTCGTTTTACGCTAAATATATCGGCGTGTGAAGGCTGGCTACCGCGCAAATCCGCCGCGGCCAGTAGGCGTGCGCAGGGCAGCGCGGTCCAGGTTCTCTCGCAGGTTCATCAGCGTGAGGAAGGTGCTCAACACGCGCGCCTTCAAGTCATCCGTCAGATGCAGCCCGCTGGTGGCCACGCGCGCCAGCCGTTCGCCGTTTTCCGTGATGAAACCCATGATCTCGCGTTGCCGCTCGTGTGGCGTATTCCCCAACGCCGTTTCCCGGCGCATTTCCGAGCAACTAGCCTCGAGAGATAGCGTGAAATGGAGAATGCAAAGCCGCTGTTCGGCCAAGGCGTTCGGCACGTCGTGCTTGCACCCCGAAATGTGGCAGGGCTCAGTCATAGGCCAATACTTGTGATTGCTGATTCGTAACATTCCCCGAGCTGAAAATCCAGCAATCATCTGCGCAATGCCACCAATCGTGCAGTAACCATCCAACCCCCGTACCCCGGGTCAGACCACCTCCAATGCATCCTGCAAATCGGCAATGATGTCGTGCCGGTCTTCCAACCCCAGAGACAAGCGGATCCCTCCGGGCCGCAACCCCACGCGGATCTTTTCTTCTTCCGGAACCACCGCGTGCGTCATGGAAAACGGGCTTTCAATCAGCGTTTTGATCTGCCCCAAACTGACCGCCAACGTGATTGTGTAGGACTTCTCCGCAATATGGTCGACAAACCGCTCCGCCGCTTCCGCTGCGCCCTTTGAAGAACCATCTTGGCCCTTCAACTCGAAGTACAACATGCTGCCCGGTGCAAAAGAACCGTCCCGCGTGGTCATCTGCCGGTGCGCCAGCTCTTTCTGCGGGAAATTCGGCAGGCCGGGGTACACCACTCGCGCCACTTTCGGCTGGTGGAGCAGAAATTCAGCCACCTGCATGGCAGTCTTCTGCTGGTTCACCAGGCGCGTTGCCAGCGTCGGCAATCCGTACACCAGAATCGGCCAGGCATTCTTCGGTGAAAGCACGCCGCCAAAGTCTTTTCTGTAGAGCATCAGATGGTTGAAGTAGCTGCTGGCGCCAATCACACAGCCACCTGTTTCAGTGCCGAAGCCGCCAATATCCTTCGTCAAACTGTGGACAACCAGATCAACGCCGTGCTCAATCGGGCGCTGGCAATACGGCGTCGCGAACGTATTGTCGACGACAATACGAACCTTTTCCGTCTCCGGCCTCCCGGCGTTCAGCCGATCCACCGCATTCCGGATCGCTTGCATGTCGATGAGTTCCATCGTCGGGTTCACCGGTGTCTCGAAATACACCACACGGCAATCCCTGGTGGCCACCTTGAGCAGGTTTTCGGCATTGGTCAGGTCACAAAAATCCGTGTGAATCTTGTATCGCGGCAGCCAGTTCATCACCAGGCTGTGCGTACATCCGTAGAGAATCTGGTGCGCGACAATCTGATCCCCGGCCGATGTCAGGATTCCCAGCGCTGCACTGACTGCCGCCATGCCCGTTGCAAACGCCACGGCGATCTCTCCGCCTTCCGCCACCGCCAGATTTTCTTCCAACATGCCGCGGCTCGGTTCGTCCAGCCGGTCATAAATGTAGATCGGCGCCCGCCGCGACTCCGGGGTGGCAAATTCCACGAAACCCTGCGCGCCGCGATGCACCGACGACAATCGGTACGTCGCGGAACTCGATTGCGGCGGCACCACGTGGTGGTCGTAATCCCACTTTCCCGTCGCAAAACTTCCATGGATCAGGCGAGTCCGCAGCCGGTATTCCTCGCGGGATTTCTTGGGAGTGCGTTCTTTCGGCATGATCGGCTCCTTGGGGTGATTGCGGGCCGCCAGAGCGGCGGGCCCGATAGACGGCGAGCGATTCCGTGCGGCGATTCCATCATATGCCTTTTCTCCTGAATGAGCTGCGTTCGCCGACCGCGGTTTCCTTGAACGAGGTATCGGTCGAAAATGTTTGACAGCCTTCGCAGGGGCACTGTATAAATATACAGTAGGTTGCATAAATTGATTCTTATGAGCGCCACCAAAACATTTCGCCACGGACAGATCCTCCGCTTGGTCACCGCGGAGCACATCGCCAACCAGGAAGTTCTGCGCCGCCGCCTGGCGCAACAGCGCCTCCGTGTCACGCAAGCGACGCTCTCACGCGATCTCCAGGAATTGCAGCTGGTCAAAACAAAAACCGGTTACCGGCAGGCAAGCGGCCTGGCCGAGGAAGCACCGGCCGTGCCTCCCCTGACGCGCGCGCTCGGCGAATTTCTGCTGGATATCCGTCCAGCGGAGAATCTGCTCGTGCTGAAAACGCCTCCCAGTGGGGCGCAGCCCCTTGCCGCCGCCGTGGATGGCGCCAAGTTTTCTGAGATTGCCGGCACCATCGCCGGCGACGATACCGTCCTCATCATCACGCCGAATAAGAAGTCCCGCGAATCCCTCCAGAGGAAGATTGAGTCACACTTAAAATGAGGGATCCTCGCAGCATTGCCGTCATTGGCGTCACGGGCTATACCGGTTTCGAGTTGGCTACATTGCTGCTCCGCCATCCCGAAATCCAACCGCCAACGTTCTACGTGCGCGAGACCAACGGCTTCCACTGCCTTTCGCAACTGTTCCCTCAGTTGCGTTCTCGCGCCGAGGCTCCGTTGCGCTCTCTGGCGCTCAACGCGGTCATTGCCAGCAATGCGGGAACCGCGTTTCTGGCCACGCCACACGAAGCGTCGGCGGAATACGTTCCTCCGTTGAGCGATGCCGGCCTGCGCGTCATCGATCTCAGCGGCGCCTTTCGCTTTTCGTCGGCCGAGACGTTCACTAACTGGTACAAGCTTCCCACCCCTCACGCCGACCGCCTGGGCGACGCAATTTATGGTTTACCTGAGTTTTACGCCGATGAAATCCGCAAAGCGAATCTCGTCGCGAATCCCGGGTGTTACGCAACCAGCGTGATCCTGGCGTTACGCCCGCTGATTCAGGCCGGTATCGTCGATCAGTCCCAGAATGTCATCTGCGACTGCAAGTCCGGCGCCAGTGGAGCAGGCAAGGAACCCCGCCGCGACCTCCACTTCGTAGAAGTAGGCGAGAACTTCCGTGCCTATGATTTGTTTTCTCACCGCCACACGCCGGAAATTCTCGAGCACACAGGCATTCCGGAATCCAAACTCGTTTTCACCACGCACCTGCTCCCGGTCGCGCGCGGCATTCTCTCTACCATCTACGTCTCGCTCGCATCACCGCAGTCCCCGGAGAGCATAGAGAAACTCTACCATCAGGCCTTCACCGGGAAACCGATGGTCCGCATCTGGCCGACCGGCAAGTTACCCGAACTCCAGCACGTAACCAGCACGAACTTTTGCGACATCGGTTTCACGTTGGATTCTGCCGGCAAGCGTTTAATCGTGGTCTCGTGCCTGGACAATCTCGGAAAGGGCGCTGCCGGCCAGGCGATTCAAAACTTCAACTTAATGATGGGCTTCGAGGAACAGGCGGGCTTGCTATGAGAATCGTGATCAAATTTGCGGGTGCGTTGCTGGAAGCCTCGTCGATCGTCCAGTCGCTCTCCCAGCACGTCGCCTCACTTGCTCAACACGGCCACGAAATCCTCGTCATTCACGGCGGCGGCCGCATTTTCACGCAGACTCTCAAGCGCTTCGGTATCGAAAGCAAGTTCGTCGCTGGCCTGCGCGTTACCGACCGCCAAACCCGCGACGTTGCGGTCATGGTCTTCGGCGGCCTGCTAAATAAGCAACTGTCTGGCGCGATTACCGCTGCCGGCCAGCCCGCTGTCGGCATTTCTGCCTCGGATGCCGACGCTTTCTCCGCCTCACCTCTTGTCCACAACGATACCGAAGGCAGCCTCGGTTTTGTCGGATATCTCACCGGTGTCAATGTCCGCTTCCTCGAATCGCTCTGGCGCGAAAATCTGATTCCCGTGGCGGCGTGCCTCGGACAGGGTGCTGACGGCGAACTCTACAACATCAATGCCGACCACATGGCCGCGGCCTGCGCGGAGTTCATCCACGCTGACCACCTGATTTATCTCACCGACGTCGCCGGCGTTCTTCAGGATGAACAAGTCATTTCCGCGATTTCCTGCAAGCAGATTGAAGCGCTGGTCCATTCGCGTGTCGTTTCCGGCGGAATGGTGCTGAAACTGGAAGCCGCCAAGCGCGCGCTCGAAGGTGGCGTCAGCGAAGTTCATATTGTTGGTGGTGGATCGGCGGCCGCGGTACTGGATCCGCGACTCTTCGCCGAACCTTCAGTTAAGAGCACATTTTCGGGTTTACCTGGCACACGCGTCCTTCGGGAGCACACTTCCGGCGGCCAAGTGGCCAGCGCATTTGTTTGAGTTTTTGTTTAGGAGATGAAACATGACAGCAGCCACCTCAATTAGTATTCCGGTCTCCATCGCCAAGGACCTCCTCACCGGCGCCGAATGGAGCCCTGCGGACGCGCGTGACCTCCTGCACCGCACCGCCGAAATCAAGGCGCGCCCTTCGCGCTACGCCTCCGTGCTGCGCAACAAGCACATCGCGCTGATCTTCGAGAAGCCTTCCCTGCGCACGCGCGTCACCTTCGAGGTCGGCATTCAGAGTATGGGTGGCTTTGTCTGCTTCCTGGATCACACCCAGGCCCGCCTCGGCGAGCGAGAATCGATTCCCGATGTGGCGCGCAACCTCGAACAGTGGGTGCAAGGTATCGTCGCGCGCGTTTATGAGCAGCGTGTCCTCGAAGAGATGGCTGGCACCATTTCCATTCCTGTCGTCAACGCCCTTTCCGACAAGTTTCACCCCTGCCAGGCGTTGGCCGATTTCTTCACCCTCGAAGAAAAATTCGGCTCGGTTAAAGGTCTCAAGCTTGCCTACGTCGGTGACGGCAACAACGTTTGTCATTCGCTGGTGTGCCTTGCGGCTCGGCTAGGCGCGCACATTCGCATCGCCACGCCGCCCAACTATGCGCCTGACGCCGATGTCATCAACGATGCCAAGCGCGTTGCCAAAGAGACTCGCTCCAAAATCGAGCTCTTCACCGATCCTCGCGAAGCCGTTGATGGCGTGCAGGCTGTTTACACGGATTCCTGGACAAGCATGGGCTTCGAATCTGAAGAAAAGGTCCGCCGCCAGATTTTCAAGCCCTATCAGGTGAATCGCAAGCTCATGGAGCACGCTGCTTCCGACGCCGTCTTCATGCACTGCTTGCCGGCGCACCGCGGCGCGGAAGTCACCGATGAGGTGATGGATGCTCCCTATTCCGTCGTTTTGCAGCAATCCGAGAATCGCATGTACGTCCAGAAAGCGATTCTCCACGCGTTGTACACCTGAGAATTTGTCTTTAGATCAAGGAGAGAGATTCCGTGACCCCGACTGCCCACAAACCGAAAAAAGTTGTGCTCGCCTATTCGGGCGGGCTCGATACCTCCATCATCATTCCCTGGCTCCGCGAAAATTATGGCTGCGAAGTGATCGCCATGATCGGCGACGTTGGCCAGCAGGAGGACTTGGAAGGCGCCCGCAAAAAGGCTCTGGCGACTGGCGCTTCGACTGCCGTCGTCGAGGATCTGCGCGAGGAGTTCATCAGGGATTACATCTGGCCCACATTGCGTGCTGGTGCGGTTTACGAACACACCTATCTTCTCGGCACCTCAATGGCGCGACCCGTCATCGCCAAGCGTCAAGCTGAACTCGCGCTGCAGTACGGTGCCGATGGGCTCTCCCACGGATGCACCGGCAAGGGTAATGATCAGGTTCGCTTCGAACTGGCCTATAAAGCTGTCGCGCCCCACGTGCAGATCATCGCCCCCTGGCGTGAATGGGCCATCGACTCCCGCGAAGATGCCATCGCCTATGCGGAAAAGCACAAGGTTCCTGTCGAGCAGAGCAAGAAAAACATTTACAGCCGCGACCGCAACATCTGGCACTTGAGCCATGAAGGTGGCGAACTGGAAGATCCCGCCAACGCGCCAAACGAAGCGATGTGGCAGTGGATCGTTTCTCCAGAAAAGGCCCCCGATAAGGCCGAAGAAGTGGAAATCGGTTTCGAATCCGGCACACCAGTTTCGGTGAACGGCAAGAAGCTTCCGCCGATCGATCTCTTGAACGCGCTGAACGAAATCGCGGCAAGAAATGGCGTTGGACGGACCGATCTCGTCGAAAATCGCCTCGTCGGTATGAAATCGCGCGGCGCCTACGAGACTCCAGGCGGCACGCTGCTCATCACCGCGCACCGCGAACTCGAGCGCCTCACGGTGGATCGCGAGACAGCCCATTTCGCTCAGGCTCTCTCGGTCCGCTACGCGGAACTCGTTTACAACGGCTTGTGGTTCTCGCCGCTCCGCGAAGCGCTTGACGGCTTCTTCAATGTGGCGCAACAGCGCGTCACCGGCTCCGTCGGCCTCAAGCTCTGGAAGGGCACGCTCAACGTTACCAAGCGGCTTTCTCCTTATTCGCTCTATCGCGCCGACCTCGCCAGTTTTTCCATGGGCCGGTACAATCCCAAAGACGCGGAAGGCTTCATCAACCTGTTTGCTTTGCCGGTCACTGTTCGACCGAAGGCCAAAGCCGAAGGTCAGCACTAAGCCCAAGTTGTCTGATGCTCTGCAAAGGCAATACTTTGACGAAGGGATCGCATGACCGAACGCAAAGACGATCGTCTGTGGGGTGGGCGCTTCGATAAGGCCCCGGATGAGCTATTCGACGCGTTCCAGAACTCCTTTGCGTTCGATTGTCGATTGCTTCCTTACGAGATTGCTGTCGACCGCGCGTGGGCCAAGGCGCTGCAACGCGCAGGAATCTTGACCGAAGCGGAAGTTCAACAAACTCTTTGGGCCCTCGACAACATCTCGGAGCGTGCTGATCGGGATGCGATGTGGCTCGCCGATTCTGCCGCCGAAGACGTCCATCACTTCATCGAAAAGGCGCTCGTCGAAGAGCTCGGGCCCGTTGGCTGGAAACTTCATACCGGCCGGAGCCGCAATGAACTGGTCGCCACGGATTTTCGCCTCTTCATCATCGATGCCGCCGCGGAAACGCGAAATTCGTTGACCGCACTGATCGAATCATTCGTTGGGCAGGCGAAGGCCAACATTTCGGTGCCCATGGCGGGCATGACTCACATGCAACATGCCCAGCCGATTTTGCTTTCCCATTTCCTGATGGCCCACGCCGAAGCTTTCTCGCGAGATCTCACGCGCCTGCAGAATGCCGTTGCTTCGGCCGATGCTTGTCCGATGGGCTCCGGCGCTCTGGCCGGATGCTCCTTCGCGATTGATCGCAACGCCATCGCTCGCGATTTGGGCTTCTCTCGCATCACGTCAAACAGTCTTGACGCCGTCAGCGACCGCGATTTCGCTCTCGATTATCTTTACGCCATTTCCGGCATCGCCACGCATCTTTCGCGCATGGCCGAGGATTTCGTCCTGTTCGCTTCCCAGGAATTTTCCTACGTCATTCTTCCCGACGAATATTCCACCGGCAGCAGCTTGATGCCGCAAAAGAAAAACCCTGATTCGTGGGAACTACTGCGAGGTAAGACGGGGCACATTACGGCGGCGCTCTTCGGCCTCTTGACGACGATGAAGGGCCTGCCCACCAGCTATCAGCGTGATCTTCAGGAAGACAAGGAAGCGCTCTTCGCCGCGCACGACCAGATCAACCAAATGTTGGTTGTCGCCACAGGCGCGCTCGCCAAATCGAAATTCCATGAAGATCGGCTGCGTGCCACAGCCAACAATCCCGCTCTCTTCGCCACCGACGCTGCCGATTATCTGGTCCATCACGGCGTGCCTTTTCGCCGCGCGCATGATCTCGTCGGGAAAGTCCTTCGCGAAGCCGAAAAGCAGGGTAGACCTTGGCCCCAACTCTCGCTGCAAGACCTCCAAACGATTGCACCTGAAATCGACGAAGGCTTTCTGAAAAGCCCCTCCGTCGAAAATGCCATCAACTCGAAATCCGTTCCCGGTGGAACGGCGGAAAATTCTGTTCGAGCCGCAGTCACTCAGCTCGAGCAAAAACTCGCTCGTCCGGAGAAACACTCATGAATCGCCCCACTGTCGTCTACGTTCTCGAAACCACCTCCTATCACGCGGAGGATCGGAGGTCCCTTCCGTGAGTATCGCCTGCGCCCCGCGGAACCCCCTCTCATGAATCAACCTCCGTCTGAAGCCGCGCTGCCTCGTGGATTCCGCTTTTCAGCCACTGCTTGTGGCCTCAAGAAAACCGGTGCGCTCGATCTAGCTCTTCTGTGCAGTGACGTGCCCGCTTCCGCCGCGGCTGTCTTTACGCAAAATCTCGTTGTCGCCGCGCCGGTCGTCGTCTCCAAATCTCACCTGAAGGCTTCGAAAGGACGCATGCGTGCGGTCATCGTGAACGCGGGCAATGCCAACTGCGCCACTGGCACCGCGGGCTACGAAGCGTCCCTCAAAACGGTGGAAGAGACATCGCGCCGCCTGAATTGCGCACCGAAGGAGGTCTTCGTCTGTTCAACCGGCGTGATTGGCGTTCCTCTACCACTGGAAAAGATTCTCCGCGCGCTGCCGGGAGTAACCAAAAACCGCCGTCCCTCCGCGCGTTCCTTTGCCGAATTCTCGCTCGCGATTTGCACCACGGATACACGGCCGAAGACCGCCACATCCTCTTTCAAAATGGCGGGCAAGCGCATTCACCTGGTCGGCTGCGCCAAGGGGGCGGGGATGATCCACCCCAATATGGCAACGACCCTCGCCTTCGTTGCCGCCGACGCGAACATCTCGCCCTCGTTGCTCCAGAGGACCCTGCGCGACGTGACCGGGCGCACCTTCAATGCAATCTCCATCGATGGAGACACTTCGACGAACGACACGCTGCTCGTCCTGACCAACGGTGCGGCAGGAGCTCCCCCGATCAAAGCGAACACGGCGGCACATCGAGCATTCACGAAGGCGTTGGAAGAGGTTTGCCATTCGCTGGCGCTGCAAATTGTCGCGGATGGCGAGGGCGCGCAACGCGTCATCGAAATTGAAGTCCGCCGCGCCTCCACCGAAGCGGCTGCGCGCCGCATCGGCCAGACCATCGCCACGTCTCCGCTCGTCAAGACGGCCTTTGCCGGCGGCGATCCCAACTGGGGCCGCATTTTCGCCGCCGCCGGACGTGCGGGTGTCAAATTCGATCCTGACAAAGTGGACATCCATATGGCGGGCATTCCCGTTCTACGCCGTGGCCAGCCGCTCGACTTCAACGAGCGCGCCGCCAGCAACCGCCTGCTCGAGAAAGATGTTCACATCATCGTGGATCTACGCGCCGGAAAGGCTTCCGCGCATTACTGGACCTGCGACTTCACCGCCGAATACGTGCGCATCAACGCGTCGTATCGCACCTGATTAGTCACCAGGCCGGGGAAGCGGCGTTCCAAAAGTCACGACTGCCATTTCCAATTCGCGAACTGCTCGCGCAACTCCATCTTCTTGAACTTGCCCACGCTCGTTCGCGGGATCGCTTCGACAAACACGAAAGCATCCGGCAGTTGCCATTTCGCGAAACTCTGGCCCAGGAACTCTCTTAACTCAGAGTCACTGGCCTGCATTCCTTCTCGCAGCACCACGGCCGCCAGCGGCCTCTCTTGCCACTTCGGATGTGGAATGCCCACTACACATGCCTCCCTAACGGCTGGGTGCCCCATTAATGTATTCTCGAGATCAACGGAACTGATCCACTCTCCGCCCGATTTCACCAAGTCTTTCGTTCGGTCCACCACTTTCATGATTCCATCGGCATCGATCGTCCCCACGTCTCCCGTACGGAACCATCCGTCGGCCGACCATTTGTGCTCCTGGTCGGGAGCCTTGTAGTACTGCCCCGCCACCCAAGGCCCGCGAATTTCGATTTCGCCAGGCGTCTCACCATCCCACGGAACTTCGCCTTCCGGCCGCATCACGCGAATATCAATCAAAGGCACCGGCCAGCCCTGTTTTGCACGAATTTCATACTTCTTCGCTTCGCTCCAATCCCTCATGCGCTGCTTCAGGTGTCCGGTCGTCGCCAAAGGCGACGTCTCCGTCATTCCCCACAGGTGAAGAATCCGGATTCCGAACTTATCCAGCCTTCGCATCAATTCCACGGGTGGCGCTGTCCCGCCGGCAACGGCGCGGATTGGCTTTTCGAACTTCCACCGTCCCGGATTTTTTTCCAGTGCCGCGAGGACATTGATCCACACGGTCGGCACGGCATTCGCCACCGTGACTCCCTCCGACTGCAACGTATCCAGCACGAAATCGGCCTCCACGTTGGGCCCTGCAAGGACCATCTTCGTTCCCGCCATCACCGCGGTGTGCGGCACGCCCCAAGCGTTCGCGTGGAACATCGGCGCGAGCGGTAGGATCGTTTCATGGTGACTCAAGGCAAAGGAGTCCACCATGGCCTCCGCCATCGAATGCAAGATCAGCGAGCGATGCGTGTAGATGACGCCTTGCGAGAATCCGGTCGTCCCGGAAGTGAAGCACATTGCCGCGCCGTCGTTCTCGCCGATGGCAGGGTACTGAAAGTCTTCTCCGGCTTGATCGAGCAATTCCTCATAGTTCAGACATCCTCCGGGAATATTGTTGGAGCCATACGGCACGGCGATTACAACCTCGAACTTAACGTCTTGACGAAACTTTTCATAGATCGGCAAAAGCACGTCATCGACAATCAGAAAACGGTCCTCGGCGTGGTTCGCGATTTTGGCAATTTCGTGGGGATGCAACCGGAGGTTAAGAGCATGCAAGATTCCACCGGCACAAGGGACGCCGAAGAACGCCTCCAGGTGCGCACAATTGTTCCACATCAGTGTCGCCACTCGATCTCCGCGCCTCAATCCCAGCTTCGTCAGAGCATTCGCGAGACGCTTCGCCCGCCTGCTGAAGGCGCCATACGTCGATCGCACTGCGCTTTTGTCCGGCCGGTACGACACGATGTCGATGTCCGGGAATAGCTTCCGGGCGCGCTCCACCAGCAGCGGAAGCACCAGGGGGAAATCCATCATTGTGCCGCGCATGATTCCTCCGTGAAGGGACCTTGGCCGCGCATCCTATACCATTCTCGCCCTGCGCGCGACCCACCCTACCCCCCGGCAGGTCACCTTTTCTCCAGATTATTAGGTTGCAAATCCGGGCAATTTTCGAGACCATGCACGGGACCACTGGACGGCCTCCCCGCCTTCGGCATACCCCCTCGGTTTGCCCTTTCGGCGGCGAAGGCTCTCCAGTCGCTCCGCGACTCGAAGTTTCGGTTCCGGGCAGAAGGAGTTCGAGGTGAAGAAGCTTTACGTCGGTAACCTTCCGTTCAGTGCAGCGGAAGAGCAGTTGCAAGAATGGTTGGGTCAGTTAGGAGTCAGTGCCTCAGCAATCAGCCTGATTCGTGATCGCTTCACGGGCCAGTCCCGGGGATTCGCCTTCATCGAAATCGCCAGCGATGAAGATGCCGATCGCGCAATCAACAGTCTCAACGGTCAGAATTTCGGTGGCCGAAACCTCGTGGTGAACGAAGCCCGCCCGCAAACTGAACGTTCCGGTGGCGGCGGTGGACGCGGCGGCTACGGCGGTGGAGGTGGCGGCGGCCGTGGTGGTGATCGCGGAGGTCGCGGCGGTGGGCGCGGTGGTGATCGCGGCGACCGTGGCGATCGTGGCAATCGCTGGTAATTCGTTCCTTCTCTCTCTCCTCTTGAGACGTGCTTTGGGCTTTCCGCCCAGATGCCCCCAAGCACAAGTTCCCATCGCTCCCCGCCTGCGCGCTCGAAGTGTGTTAAGTCGTTTCACATCCGGCCTTCCAAAATTCACAGCCTTGACAAGAATTAACTGGCCATCCCCACTTGTTGCGTGTACTATCCGCCCCGAATGAATCAGAGGCTCTTGCGCCCTTGTGGTCTTCGCGTCTTGGGCTCCCTGTTTCAACGGTTCGCTCCAGGGAAAACTTCACCGCCGGAACTTCTCAGAAGTTGACGTGTTTGAAACACCAGGCGAAGAAAATCCTTCGTTCCTTTTCGCCTGGAGTGTATGAAATGAGCAGCTTGTATCTGACTTTACGATGTAGTTCATGGTGCGGCTGATCCGCACGACTGTGGCTTTGTTCTGAGCGAACCCTGCCGCTGTTCGCCGCATCCAATGAGGGACTCGGAATTCGAGCGACGATGCATACTTGGCACAAACGCGACTGGAAGCAATTCTACGAACTGGCTCGCCGGCCCTGGCAACGCCATCGCCCGCCGCGGCCCGTCTATCCATCCGGCATGAATCGTGTCGCACCCGCCGCCGGCTTTAGCCTCTCCGAGTTGGACGATGCCGGCGTCGATCTCGATCTGGCTGAGCGCCTCGGCCTACCCGTCGACGCAGGCCGTATCGGTGCTTACGGGCCCAACGTCACGGTGCTCCGCGATTTCGTGCGCTCTTCCCGCCAGCCGCTGTAAGCCACTGGCCTGCGTCACGGCCGCCGCTGTGCGTTTGCTGTAACAGCTGTGCTGCCCAGATCTTTGTCCAATCGGTCCAATTCCGTCTCCAAAATTTCTAGTTTCTCTCTTTGAATCCGCAAATCCGTCTCGAAGTCCATTTGCTTGGACCGCCATTCCCGTTCGCCCCGTGCAGCCATCTCGATTCGCGATCTGATTTCAGTTATGGAGTCTTCGAAAGGCTTCCGCGCTTCCTCGTTTTCCGAACGATCCCTCATTTGTTCATACTGTTTCAGTTGAAAGTTCTCATATCTTTGTTGGTTCTGGATCTGCTCGAGTGTGCCATTGGTGTTTTCGAGACGTTGCCTCGCCTGTTCCACTACCATTACCTGCTCATGCAACCGGTAGATCACGATCTGTGCCCGTTGCGCTGCGTTCGCCGCGACTTGAAGGTCGTGGCGCAACTCCCGAATTTCGATCAGCACTGCCTGCATCGTCTGCGGTTCTTGTTCGGTGCTACGACTGGGAATGGCAAGGGGAACCAGCAGAAGTCCCAGAGCGATGAGGCCGAGTTTCTTCATATAACCTCGTCGCGAACTGTATATTGGACGCCTTAGCGTTCCCGTTGTGCCCAGCGAATCTGGTTTGAACGCCTGCTAGGAACCACGTAAAATAGGGCTTCGTGACCTGATGACCTTCTCATTCAACATCATCTCCAACGGCCCGGCACCCGCGATTCCCGCGCCCGATGCTCACCCGCGCCCGGACTGGCTGCGCGTGAAATTCTTCGGCGGCGAACGCTACCAGAATCTCAAGCGCATCATGCGCACTCTGGACCTCCACACCGTATGCGAGTCCGCGCGCTGTCCCAACATGGGTGACTGCTGGGAGCACGGCACTGCTACCTTCATGATCCTGGGAGACATCTGCACCCGCGCCTGCGGCTTCTGCGCTGTCCCCTCCGGCAAACCCTTGGGCCCTCCGGACGAGGAAGAACCCCTTCGCGTTGCCGAGGCTGCCGCCCGCATGGGCTTGCGCTACGCCGTGGTTACCAGCGTCAACCGTGACGACCAGCCCGACGGTGGCGCCCGCATCTTCGCGCGTACTATCGAAGAAATTCGCAATCGTGTCCCCGGTTGCAAGGTAGAAGTTCTGATTCCCGATTTTCGCGGTGACTGGAACGCGCTGGATATCGTGCTCACCGTAAAGCCCGACATTCTGAATCACAACACAGAAACGGTCCCACGCCTCTACCGTCAGGTCCGCAAGGGTGCGCTCTACGAGCGTTCCCTCGAACTGTTGCATCGCGCCAAGCGGACGCATCCCAATGTGCCGACAAAGACCGGCTTAATGTTGGGCTTAGGTGAGGAAAAAGAAGAAGTTCTCTCCACCATGCATGACTTGGCCGCACAAGGCACCGACATCCTCACGCTGGGCCAGTATCTTCAGCCGACGCGTGATCATCTGCCGGTTGTCCGCTTCGTTCATCCGGATGAATTCGCTGAATATAAGCGCGTCGGCGAGCAACAAATGGGATTCAAGCACGTCGAAGCCGGCCCGCTGGTCCGCTCTTCCTACCACGCCTTCGATCAGGCCGAATCCGCCTCGCGGTGATCTCGCCTGTTACTTCGGCGTCACAATCGACCAGTCCGTGAAAGGTACCGCTTTCCCCCCTCGTACCACGGTCGGAATTACATGGTCGAACCCTTTGTGGTCCTTCGCCGAATAATCCAGCTTCAATTGCGGACCCAGGCCTATGTCCATTTCGTGAATCGACTCAATCGCGTGGATTAGGCCCTCGCGGGTTAAATCCTTGCCCGCTCTTTTCAACCCCTCCGCCATCACCATTGCGTCCACAAAGCCTTCTAAGCTCACAAAGTTCGGCCGCGAGTTGGGCATGTATTTCTGCAACGAACGCCGATAGAGCGCCACGGTCTTCAAATCGGTCAGGTAATACGGAGGCACCACCTGGGTGATTACCACACCCTCGGCATCCGCCCCCGCCTCCTGAATCAGTTCGTCGGTTCCTACGAACGACACGGTCAGGAACAGCGGCTTCCATCCCTTCGCGTGGGCCTGTCGCAGGATGGGTGCAACGGTGTTGGAAGGTCCCACCACGACCACGGCATCGGGATTCGCTGTTCTCACCTTGTCGATGGCATCGCCCACCTGCGTGGTCTGCCGTACGTAAGACGCTGTCGCAATCGGCTCAGCTCCATTTGATTTCAGGGCGGTCTCCACGCCTTGCAACACCGTGCTTCCAAACGCATCGTCGGGATAAATGACGCCCACTTTCTTAAAGTGCAACGTGTTCCAAAGGCCTTCGATTTGTTCCCGGGTTTCGTCAAGATATGACGCGCGCACATTGATGACCCATCTGCGCAGCGGCACATACAATGTCTGCGCCCCAGTGAACGAGCCGACCAGTGGCACCTCGTTGGAATCCGCCAAGGGTACATACTTCACGGCCGTGGGAGTCCCGACAAAGAAACCCATCGCGAACACCTTCTGCGCCATCAATTTGTCCCAACAGGCTTGTGTCTTTGCCGGATCGTAGCTGTCGTCCGCTGAGACCAGGCGCAGCTTTCTTCCGTGCACTCCACCTTCTTCATTCACCAGCTGAAAATAGGTTTCCGCGCCGAGGACTGTTTCGCGCCCCAGAAAACTCGAAGGCCCCTCCAGCGCTGCGCACGATCCGATCACCACTTCTTTCTCATTCACCCCGGGTATCGCTTGCCCGTTCAGTCCTGCCACAACCGTTGCGAACACACCAACGCACACCAGTATTTTGCGCAGGTGCAGCTTGAGCGAGGAATGCATGAAGCCCCCAGTCGGAATTTAGATTTGTCCATGGAGTCCCGGGCCCTGATTCGCTAATTTACTCTTCACCTAGCTTCGCGCAAGTCTCGCGTGGCTTTCAGGCTTTCAACTTGTCATCGGTAGCGGATCGAGCACAATTCAGCCACACCCCCGCGCCATCTTCTGGCGCAATTTGGGGGTACTTCAGGCAGGTCTGTTTCGGAACTTACTTCGCTGCAGCCAGGGCTTTCTTGGCGGCCTTGGCGGCTGCAGACGCTTTCCGGCGGCGTTTGGTCTTGGGCGGGGTTGCGGGTGCTTCACCGATCAGCTCTGCGGTGAACATGCTCGTGACGAACAATTTTGGCCCGTGGTCATCGAAATCGATGGCGGTACGCTCGGGATCGGATGCGGTTACGATCCCCAGGCCGAACAGCTCATGCTTGATAGTCTGGCCTTCTTGCATTACTTGCACAGCTTCCTCCTTGGAACTTGCTCGCTGTCTCTTCCACTTCTCGAAATTGGAAGGTCCCCGACCCCTCGAGGACCTCCCCTATGCACAGGCTAGAGGCTTGTGACGTTCTCGGCCTGAAGGCCTTTCGGACCCTTCTTCACCTCGAATTCAACTGCTTGACCCTCATTCAGGGACTTATAGCCGTCCATCTGAATGGCGGAGAAGTGTACGAATACATCTTCACCGGTCTGGCGTTGGATGAATCCGTAGCCCTTCGAAGCATTGAACCACTTCACTGTTCCTTGTTCCTTCACTGCTGAACCTCGAAATTGAAATTGCTTTGCCTCTCTTGGCCCGAAGACCGGGTTTCCCTAGACCTCGAGATTGCCTCTAGCCCCGAAAAAAAAGGCTGCGAGTTTGTTCTCGCAGCCCCCTGAACGAGTCAAAAGGTAGTACAAGAGCAACAAACGCTATAGCTAACGTTATCACAGATATAGCCCGATTGTCCACCGCGGAATGATACGTGTTAAGTGGGTTAACTTATTATTTTTCAATAATTTAAATCGTTTGAACACCGGCGCCGCCCGGGCCGCCGTACCCGTCTATTCCTCCAGCGATTCGGGCTGTAAACTCAGTGTTTCCCCGCTTTTTTCCTTCTTTTCCCAATACTTGCGGACCCATGCTTCCCAGCTTTTGCCCGCAGCTGTGTCCCGCCCGGTAAAGACTACCGCTGCGATGTCGGAATATGCGACTTTCACCCGCTGATTCGAGTCTTTGGGCAAGATTCGGGCAAATGACGCCGTCAGCGCGTTCCCGGCAACACGATCGAAGACATAACCTTCCAGTTTTGTGCCGTCTTTACGTGTAATTGTCACGTCTCCACGGTAGTCGAACGCCTTCTCCAGCGCTTCTCGCAGCTCATCTTCGGTGGCGAGCTCGGGAATCCATCCCTGCAGAGTCTCATGCTCCGTCCCGGGAGCGACTTCCAACTGATCGGGGTGAGCCGTATGCTCCGGCCGATCCGCGTGCCTGGGACCGGTCACGCGCGTGTCTCCTCGTATTTCTTGGCGTTGGTATCGATCTGCACTAGCGGATGGAAGGAATGCACCGGCTCCACGGGCTCGGTGAGGATTCTCAGGGCTTCGTCGTCGTCGTAGTTGCCAAGAAACGTGGCTTTCGCGGTCTGCAGCAATCCCCTTAGCCCGCTGAACGTGTAATCGACCGCGGTCGCTTCATATCCACTGTGCACCATGCAGTTTGCGCACTTGGGATTCGATTCCGTGCCGTACTTTGGCCAATCCGTTTCGGCCATCAACTCCGCGAACGTGTCGGCATAGCCGTCTTGCAGCAAATAGCACGGTTTTTGCCATCCAAAAATTGAATACGTGGGCATGCCCCAAGGCGTGCACTTGAAGTCGCGCTTGCCCATCAGAAATTCAAGGAAGAGCGGCGATTGATTGAATTGCCAGTTCTTTTTACGATTTGAGAGCATTGCACGGAACAACCGCCGCGTCCGCGCGCGCCCCAGGAAGTGCTTCTGGTCCGGCGCTTTGTCGTAGGAGTAGCCAGGCGATAGCATCATTCCTTCGACGCCCAACTCCATCATCTCGTCAAAAAATGCCCGCACGCTCTTGGGGTCCGCCCCATCGAACAACGTGGTATTCGTAGTCACCCGGAAGCCGCGCTTTACCGCTTCCTTAATTCCCTCGGCAGCCAGTTCGTACCCGCCCTCGCGGCACACGGAGAAATCGTGGTGCTCTTTCTGTCCATCCATGTGCACAGAGAACGTCAGGTACTTGCTGGGCTTGAACAGAAAAATCTTTTCCTTCAGCAGCAGCGCGTTCGTGCAGAGATAGATGTACTTTTTTCTCGCCACCAGTCCTTTGACGATCTTGTCGATCTGTGAGTGCATCAGCGGTTCGCCGCCGGGGATGGACACCATCGGCGCACCGCACTCGTCCACTGCCTTAAAACACTCTTCCGGCGATAGCTCCCGCTTCAACACGTGGGCCGGGTATTGAATTTTGCCACACCCCGCACAGGCCAGATTGCAGCGATACAGCGGCTCTAGCATCAGCACCAGTGGGTACTGCTTGCGACCCTTCATTTTCTGTTTGAGGACGTAACTGGCTACCGTCCACATTTGCGATACGGGTACAGGCATACTTCCCCTATTGAGCGTCCACGAAGCCCTTATTTAGATGCGTGATCCCCAAGTCTCGGAATATCTAGTGTACCCGATTAGCCACATACCCGTAACCCCGATTCTCAGCGGATTGCCTTCCTCATGAAGA
>Ga0335079_10002662_pt1 | contig 20555 bp, 19 predicted proteins | sample Lox_Sample_33_FD_206719 | JGI IMG/M metagenome (GOLD analysis project Ga0335079, IMG submission 206719) | Soil microbial communities from Loxahatchee National Wildlife Refuge, Florida, United States - Lox_Sample_3.3 | ecosystem: Environmental > Terrestrial > Soil > Wetlands | place: USA... | reverse complement strand
CGCTTGGCGAACCACAGGCGCGAATCGCCAAGGCCGAATGTGGCGGAGCCGTCCATGGCGGGGCCATCCACGGTGGCACGGACTTTGATCTGCTTGTCGCCGTCTTTGACACTGACGCGGAAGAAGGCGCCTTCGACGGCGCCGGAGACTGGCAATTCGCCGTGTTGGCCTTTCGCGGTGCCGGTGACCATGGCACCGTTTTGTTGAATGGTCCACTCCTCAGTGACCGGGCCGCCGGGCATGCGGATGGTGACGTTCCACTTTCCCGCCACGTTGGCGGGCGGGGCGGCAAGAGCGAAGACCGCCGTTAGCAGCAAGACGATGAGGGCTCGCTTCATTTCTTCGCATCCTTCTTCGGCGCGGTTTTGGCCGCGGCATCTTCGCAGCGGTAGCCGCAGAGTTTTTGGATATCGGGATCGCTGATGTTGGGCGGGACGAGGTGCTCTTTGAAGTTAGCAGTGCAGATGGTTTCGAGCAGCTCATCGCCAGAATCGGCGTGCTGCACGCGGCGCGGCGTGATCACCCAGGGCTTGGTGAAGGCGACGGGGTCGTCCACGGTTGCTTCGTAGGTCAGCACATCTCCGTTGCGTGTCCATCGCTCGACCACATGCATTTTGTCGCTGTGAAGGGAGGTGTACATGGTGCGGCCAATGGCGCCACCGCCGCCGACCCACGTCTCGTCATTGAAGCCAACCACGTCCGTGACCAGGGTGTCGCCTTCCCAGTGGCCGATGGAGTGGCCGAAGAAGGTGGTTTCGAGGTCTTTCGGGTGCGGGCGGCCGTCGGTGTAGATCAAACGGAAGGTGGAGTACGGAGCAGACTCGTACAGGATGGTTGTGACCTGCGGCGTTTCGACGATGTGGATTCCATTGACGCCGGCGCGCGGCGTTCCGAGTGGCTTGCAGTCCTGGACCGGATCGAGGATGGTGGTGCCGCCGAATTCGGTGGCGGCGATTTTCTTAACCTTCGCCATGTATTCGGCGTTGTAGGGCGGCTGGTTCGGGGCCTGGCAATCGTCGCTCTGGCAGATGCGGCCGGCGCCGCTCTCGGAGTTGTACTCGGTGGACGGGTCGTAGATGATGGAGCCGTCGGAATCGCGCTCGAAGACGCCGCCGGCAAAGCCGAAGCCCGCGGGAGATTTCTTGGCAGGCGCACCGGGGGCTCGCGCGGCGCCGTTCCAGAAGCCGTTGAGATCGGGGTGGCCATCGGGCAGGCGCGGGGTGGTCTTGCCGTCTGCCGAACATCCGATGCAGCCGGGTTTGGCGTTCGAGGCTTCGGTACGCGGGGCATTTGCGCAGGAAGCAAGCAGGGTAATGCCGAGGAGCGATGCGATCGCGGCGCTTATCGGAAAACGGTTAGCCATATCACTCGGCTCCATTCCGATAGACAAAGACGTGTCCATCGGCGTACTTGATCATCTTCATCCAACCGAGGAGCTGGGTGCCATCTTTCGCCGGCGCGCCGGTGATGGTTACGGTTTCTCCAATTTTGAAATCGGATTTGCGGATGCCAGCTCGGTGCAGCATATTAGGGGGACCGCTCGCGAAGGTGTAGTGCTGGATTTTGCCATCGGGTCCTTTGGAGTCGAGATAGATCTGGATGTGGGGATTGGTCCATTCGACCTGGGTGAGCACACCTTTCACGACGATGGTTCTGCTGCCGTCGAACTCGGCGGTGAAGGCGTGGTGCGCCAGCGCGGGGACGGCGAGGGCGAGCGCACTGAGGAACGACAGCAGGCAGGATTTCTTCACGAGACCTCCTTCGCGACAACAGAGTATATATCAAGGTATGCGCGGGCGGGTTCGAGTGGGGCGTGATGGTGTCCGAATGGCGTCGAATTTGGGGGCGGACGGTTCTTTACAAATCTTTAGATTGCGCGGTACGGTCGATTGTTCATGCTAGTTATTGTGCGAACTGTTGTGTTGTGGCTGGTGCTGGCGGCGTCCATGCAAGCGCAAAAGCTGGATGGATCGACGCGGGCCGACTGGCCGCACTACGGAGGCACACAGGCTGCGTGGCGCTACAGCGCGCTGGATCAGATCAACGTGTCGAACGTCCGGCGCCTGGCTCCGGCGTGGATTTTCCAAACCGGCGATGCCGCCGATGGGCTGCAATCTACTCCGCTGGTGATCGATGGCGTGATGTATGTGATCACGCCGCACACACAGGTGTTTGCGCTCGATGCGGCTACCCCTCGCCGAAGGACATGGCGATGGCGATGGAGATGATCAACAAGGCCGAGCGGCCGGTGCTGGTGGCGGGACACGGCGTATTTCATCGCAAGGCATGGGAAGCGCTGGCAAAGGCGGCGGAGAAAAACGAATTCGCGGTGGCGCCTTCGGGGCCGATGCGCGGGCACTTTCCGGATGAACACCGGCTCTCGACCAGTCTTTCGGTGGACGCGCTGGCGAATGCGGACCTGGTGGTGTTCGTGGGGCAGTACAGCATGCCGTCGAAGAACGAATATCGCATCAACCCCAGCGCAAAGGCGATTCGCGTGAATCCGATTCCGGATGATTTGGGAAGGAACTGGCCGCTCGATCTGGGAATCGTGGCGGACGAAGCTGCATTCCTCGAGAACCTGGCCGATGGCCTGCCGCGGAAGAAGCGGGATACGTGGGTGGACGAGATCGCGGCTGCCCGGCAGAAATTCGAAAAGAAGCTGGAGGAGAACTACCAACTCGGCGTGAAGCACAGCCACAGCACCGGCGTGCTGCACCAGGAAGTGCTGTGCAAGGAGGTGTACGATTTTCTGAACAACGGCGACATCGATCCGAAGCAGACGGTGACAGCGTGGGGCGGGTGGACCATCGGCAACTGCGCGGTGGCTTCGGGCATATCGGCCGGGCCAGGAGATTAACGTACCATATCAATACATGGCAATTGGTCCGGACGTGGCGATGGCGGTTGGCGCAGGCGCCGCCGTGCAGCTCGGAGTCGGGCCGCAAGCCGCGTACAAGGGCGCGCCGGTCCTGGTGGTGACCAGTGACGCCGGCATGGCATACAGCCTTTTGGAACTGGACACGGCAGCCAAATACAAAATCCCGCAGATCTGCGTCGTGTTCAACAACAACTGCTGGGGCATGTGGCCGAGCGCAGTGGGCCAGCCGCGCGCGATGCACATGTACCTGTTCCAGGAGAATCTGCGGTATGACAAGATGGCAGAAGGCTTGGGAGCGGCCGGCGAGTACGTGAGCACGCAGGAGGAGTTCCGGGAGGCTCTCAAACGCGCTTACAAAACGGCGTCGAAGGAGCGGCTCTCGACGCTGCTCAACGTTCAGGCGATCAAAGAATTTACCGCTTCGGCAGAGTACCCGCCGGGAAATTATGTAAACCCCGAGCCGAGTATCGGGGGATTAGCACACTAACAACAGAGGGGATTTTCGAGATGAAACTATTCGCGATTGCATTGCTTCTCGTCAGCGCGGCCTTTGCCGCGGATGTCGATGGAAAATGGGCGGGCACGATGAATACGCCGAACGGAGACGTTCCGGTCGGCTTCACGTTCAAAGCCGATGGAGCCAAGCTGGACGGCACGACCGTGGGTCCCGACGGCAAGGACACAAAGATCGACAATGGCAAAGTTGACGGCAGCAACATTTCTTTTTCGGTAACAATCGACTTTCAGGGGATGCCGATTACGCTTAACTACAAAGGCGCCGTGGCGAAAGACGAGATCAAGTTCATGATCGACGTCTTCGGGATGCCTTTCGACCTGACGGTGAAACGCGCGAGTTGATTCCGAAAACGAAGACGTGGTTCTAGCCGGATGTCACCGAGCGAAGGGCAGATTGCGTTTGGGCCATTTTGCCTGGATGTCGCGGACTGCCGGGTCCTGCGCAACGGAACGGACCTGAAGCTGCGCCCGCAGGCGGTGCGCGTACTCAAGGCTCTGCTGCAGCGGGTGGGGCAACCGGTAGAGTACGAAGAGCTTCTGAAAGAGGCCTGGGGGCCGACCTTCGTTTCACGGCACACGGTTGCCACCACGGTCAGCGAAATCCGAAAAGCGCTCGACGAGTACGGCTCCTGGATCGGCTATCGGCCGCGAGTCGGCTATTCTCTGAACGTCCCGCGGTCGGATGAGCCGATCCGAACGGGATGGCACGTTTCGGAACGGCGCACGCGGGAAGGCCTGGAAAAAGCGCTCGCCTCCTTCCAACGCGCCGCGTTAGATGATCCGGCGGATCACCGCGCATACGAGGGCATCTCGCGGATGTTTCTCATGTTGGGAATGTACGGCGCGCGGCCGCCACGCGAGATGTATGCGGAGTTCCTGGAAGCGCAGAGCCATGCGATCGCTCTTTCCGGTTTGACACCGGAACTCAGAGCAGATCGGGCGCATGCCTTGCATCTGTTCGAAAGGAAGTGGGAGGAAGCGGAAACCGAACTGCTGCAGGCCGACAAGGAAAGGCCGAGCGCCACCATCTACGTCCGCCTGATTCTGCTGTACGCGGCGCGGGGCCGCTTCGAGCAGGCGCTACAGGCCCTCGAAAGGGCCTATGCTACGGACCGCTTTTGGCCCACGCTGCCAGCGAACGAGGTGTTCTTGTGGTTCTCGCGGCGGGATTATGATTTCGCCATTGCGCGCGGAAAAGAGGGCTTGGATTTGCAGCCGTATCTCCACCTGGGCCGATCGTATTATGCGCAGGCCCTGGAGTTCTCGGGGCGAATCGACGAAGCTCTGGCCGAATACCGGCTGGCTTACACGTTAGCTCCCGATCTGCCATGGCTCGCGGCGCTCGAAGCGGGGTGCCTGGCACGGACCGGCAAGCACGCCGACGCGACGCGCATGTGGGAGCAACTGGAATGCCGGCGGGCAAACGAGTATGTGGATGCGTATTACATGACACCCATCCTCGAAGGTCTGGGGCGGCGGGAAGAAGCGCTGCGCGAGTTGGAGCGCGCGCTGGAGGAGAACTCCAGCGTGTTGTATATGATCGACGTCGATCCCAAAATGGATCCGCTCCGCTCTGACAGGCGCTTCGAGCGACTGCGACACGCGGTGTTCGCCAACCGATAGTGGTCCAAATAGCGTCGAAAAGGCGCCCGACTCCCGGCCGCCACAGGCCCTGGCAAATATACTAGTGTAGTGCGTCATACAGAATGCAGTTCAACTCTGTGGGGCAGACGCACAGCGGCGCAAAGGCGCGCTTCGCACGCCGGGGCAGACCGCGAAAGACGACGGTCTGCCCCACGGAAGGCAGCGAAATGCGCGTTGTTATTTGTGACGCAGACCACGGAGCGGGCCTGAGTCATGGCCGGAGTTTTAGCAGGGATTCGCATACTGGACTTGAGCACGATTGTCGCCGGGCCGGCGACCAGCATGATCCTGGCGGACCTGGGCGCCGACATCATCAAGGTGGAACGTCCGGGTTGCGGCGAAGATGGGCGGGCGATGGGACCGTATCGCGGGCCGTGGGGCGCCTACTTTACGGTGTTGAATCGCGGCAAGCGTTCAATCGCGGTCGATATCCGTAAACCAGCGGGGCGCGAGGCGGTGCTGCGCGTGGCTGCGACTGCCGACGTCTTCCTGGAGAATTTCCGCGGCGGGAAAGCAGTGGAGTTCGGGCTGGATGAGGCCAGCGTGCGCGCGCGTAAACCCGACATCATCTATGCCTCGCTCTCGGCTTACGGCGCTAGTGGACCGGACTACCGGCGGCCGGGCTACGATGCGATTCTGCAGGCGCGCACGGGGATTATGAGCGTCACGGGAAATGGCGAGGAGATGCCCATCCGCTCGGGGGTCTCGATTCTCGATATGGGCACGGGCGTGTGGACGGCACTGGGAGTGGTGGCAGCACTGCTGGAGCGGCAGCGTTCCGGCATAGGGCAGCGCGTGGACACGTCGCTCTTTGAGAGCGGCGTGATGCTGATGTCGTACCACTTGCTCTACCGGCAATTCGCGGGAGTCAATCCGAAACCGCAGGGATCGAAGCATACGGCGTTCGCGCCCTACGGCGCCTATCGGGCAGCCGATGGAGCGATCATGATCGGAATCTCCAGCGACAAAGCGTTCCGCCGCCTGGCTGAGGCTTTGTCGAAACCGGAGTGGGCCGACGATCCCCGGTTTCGCACCAATCAGGATCGCGTGCGGAACACGCCGGAGCTCGATCGCTGCATGGCGGAGGTGCTCGGAACCAAACCGGTTTCGCACTGGAGCGAGGTGCTCGACCGGTACGATGTAGCCAACGATCCGGTGCAGGCTCCGGATGAAGTGATGGCCGACCGGCAAGTGGCGGCGCTCGAACAACTCGAAGAGATCGAACTTGCGGGGCACCCAGGCGCATTACTGCCGCGGCTGCCCATCGGCCTCTCCGCCACGCCTGCGGCTATCCAGGGGCCGCCGCCGAGGCTCGGCGCACATACCATGGCCATTCTCCGGGAGGCTGGGTTCGCCGATTGCGAAATTGCGGAACTGCTCCGCGACCAAGTGTGCGAGGCGGCATCCGAATGAGTTACGGGCGGTATTTCGATGAGCTGAATCCTGGAGAAAGCTTCCGGCACTGGCCGGGCCGTACCGTCAATGAGTACGATGATACGCTGCTGAGCCTGCTGAGCATGAACCAGCATCCGGTGCATCTCGACGAGCACTATGCCAGCACAACTCAGCACGGGCGCCGGCTGGTGGCGGGACCGACCGTGATCAGCATTGTGATTGGGCTAACACAGGCAGACATTGGAGGCCGAGCGACGGAAACGCTCTGCTACTCCGATATCCGGCATGCGGAGCCGGTGTTTCCTGGAGACACGCTCTATGCGAACTCTACGATCCTGGAAGCTGAGGAGTTGGCGGGCGGGCGCAGGGCCGTTACCATCGAAACTCGAGCGGTGAACCAACGCAAGGAGACGGTTTTGACGTTACGGCGGAAAATTGTAGTGCCGGTCAGTCCGCGGGGAGGCATAGAGTGCAGGCGCTGAATACCGAGCGAGAGTTGATCATCGCGACCGTTCGGAAGTTTGTGGAGAAGGAAGTGATCCCGGTGGCTTCCGAGCTGGATCACCGCAATGAATACCCGGTAGAACTCATTCGACAGATGCAGGAAATGGGCCTGTTCGGGCTGAATATTCCCGAGGAGTTCGGCGGAGCGGGCGTCGATACGACTACATTCGCCATGGTATTCGAAGAAATTTCGCGAGGCTGGTTGGGGTTGGCGGGCGTGATCGGAAGCAATTCGGTGATGTGCGACGTGGTGGTTCGTTTCGGCACCGAAGAACAGAAACGGCGCTTTCTGCCCGCGATGGCTTCTGGCGCCAAACGCGGCGGCATCTGCCTGACGGAATCGAACGCGGGGACGGATTTACAGAGCATCCGGACGACGGCCACGCGCGACGGCGGAGTTTATCGCATCAACGGGTCGAAGATGTGGATCACTAACGCCAGGCACGGAAGCACCTTTCTGCTGCTGGCGAAGACCGATCCCGCCTCGCAGCCTGCCCACCGCGGGATGAGCGCGTTCATCATCGAGAAAGGCCCGGGCATGAACGTGGGCCGCGATATCGACAAACTCGGGTATAAGGGCGTCGAAACCTGCGAGCTGCATTTCGACGATTTTCCGGTGCCCGCGGAGAACCTGGTGGGCGGAGTGGAGGGGCAGGGCTTCAAACACGTCATGACCGGGCTCGAGGCGGAACGCCTCAATGTCGCGGCACGCGGGCTGGGTATCGCGCGGGCCGCTTTCGAAGAAGCGATCCGCTACGCACAACGCCGCGTCACGTTTGGTAAACCGATCGCGGAATATCAAACCATTCAGAACAAGCTGGCAGACATGGCGACGCGCATCGAGGCATCGCGCCTGCTCATCTACTCGGCGGCCGAAAAGAGAGACCGCGGCGAGCGCTGCGACCTTGAAGCCGGAATGGCCAAACTGTTCGCCACTGAAACGGCTGCCGAAGTTTCGTTCGAAGCGATGCGGATTCTAGGCGCCAACGGATATTCCAAAGATTTTCCCGTGGAGCGGTATTACCGCGATGCGCCACTGGTGGTGATTGGCGGCGGCACGAACGAATTGCAACGGCTGATCATTGCGCGGAATCTGCTCAAGAAGTACAAGGACAACGGATAGGCCCATGGAATTCGGCCGCTATTATGAGGAGTTGGAAGTGGGGACGGTTTACCGCCACTGGCCGGGACGCACCATCAGCGAATACGACAATACGCTGTTCGCGCTGCTCTCCATGAACCAGAATCCTTTGTTCCTCGACGAAGAATATGCGCGCACGGAGCCGCCGGGCACTCGGCCGGTGGTGGATACGCTGGTGTTCAGCCTGGCGGTGGGGATGAGCGTGGCCGATATCACGGGTAAAGCGATCGCGAACCTGGGCTACGAGAGGGTAACTTTCGAAACGCCTCTATTCCCGGGGGATTCGCTGTATGCCGAATCCGAAGTTCTCGACAAACGCGACTCGGCCAGCAAGCCCGATCGCGGCATTGTGGCGATCGAGACGCGAGCATTCAATCAGAAGCGCGAGCGAATCCTGGTTTTGCGCCGGAGTTATCTCGCTCCCAAGAGAGGTGCGTTGTGAATACAGCCGTTTTGAAGTCTGTGCAGGCCGACTATACGCGGGAGCTTGCCGAGTTCCTGCAACGCCTCGAGCCGGAGGATCTCCCGGCGGAGGTGCTGGACCGGGCGCGCTACTTCCTGCTCGACTATTTGTCCGTCGCGGTTCGCGGATCCCAGGAGGAGTCGGCGCGATGCGTGCAGAGAATGATCCAGCGAACCGGCGCCACAGGGCATGCGGTGGTAATCGGCACATCGATCGACACATTGCCCGTATTCGCGGCGCTGGCGAACGGAACGGCCTCGCACGGAATTGAGCAGGACGATACGCACGGCGGTGGCTCGATTCACCTGGGAACCACCATGTACTCGGCAGCCCTGGCGCTGGCGGGCATCTTTCCGGAAACCACATCAGAGCATTTCTTGACGGCCGTAGTGGCCGGGTACGAGGCCGCGGCGCGGATCGCCATGGCGGCTCAACCGAAACAACAATACGCCCTGGGGTTCCATCCAACGCAAACCTGCGGGGTGTTTGGCGCAGCGGTGACTGCTTCCAGGTTACTGGGCTTGACTCCGTCGCAGTCGCAGGCAGCTTTGGGAATCGCGGGCAGCATGGCGGCGGGCAGCATGGAATTCCTCGCCGAGGGCGCCTGGACCAAGCGAATCCATCCGGGACTTGCCGCGCAGAACGGCATCAACGCCGCGCTGCTTGCGGCCGAAGGCTTTACCGGCCCGCTCCACATCCTGGAAGGGCGCGACGGTTTCTTGCACGGCTACTCCCGTGACGCCGTCCCGGAGCGTCTCACCGCGGGCTTGGGCGATTCGTTCGAGATTTTGCACACAGCAGTGAAGCCGCATGCCTGCTGCCGCTATATGCAAGGGCCGATCGATGCGATTCTCGCACTTATGCGCGAGCACGCGATTCAGCCTGAGAATATCGACAACATCGAGGTTGCGATTCTGGAGGCCGGCTGGGGAATTGTCGCCGAGCCTGCGGAGAAGAAGTGTCATCCGGAGTCTGTGGTCGATGCGCAATTCTCGATGCCGTTCGGGGCGGCCGTGGCCGCGGTGTGCGGCGCCGCAGGGCTGGATCAATTCACGTTGGAGCAGATTCGATCGCCGCAGGTCCGGCGGTTGATGAAAAAGGTGACTCTGGTTAAGGATTCGCGCCTGGAAGAAACCTTCCCGCGGGAGTGGCCGGCGCGAGTGACCATTTCTGTAACGGGCGGACAGAAATACGACAAGTATATTCGTTATCCGAAGGGCGACCCGGAGAATCCGTTGAGCTGGGACGAAATGGCAGCCAAGTTCCGGTCGCTGGCCGGCCGTGTGCTGCCTGGCCCTCGCTGCGACGAGATCGTCGAACAACTATCGACGCTCAAACCGGCCGCGTTGGCCGAACTCTGTTGTCCAGCGATCGTGTAATTGGACGCTAATTGGACCGGCGGCGAACGGCGCGGACCATAAGATGGTGGAATTCGGGAACGTTATGAAAACCGCTACACCGCCAACTGGAACCGGCCGGAGTGATCTCGCGGCCGTAGAGGCAACGCTCCACTACGCTGGAGATGGGGAGGGCTCGCCATATTTCGATGTGGAGGCGCGCCGTTCCAACGCTGCCTTCGACGCACATCAGGTCCTGATCTACGATGCGCGCGCGATTCAGGATCAGTTCTCGCTCGACCGCGAAGGCTTTACGCTGGTGAAGCACACGAGCACTGTGGCAGGCGCGCCTGAGATCCGGACTGCTAACGTAACGCATGCAATGGGACGGAACAGCATCAACGACGCGTACCATCACGAGGTAGCGGATTTCTTGCGCAAACTGGCTTGCGCTCGCGCAGTGATCGGGCAGAAGAGCGGCCTGATTGTGCGCACCAGTACGCAGGCAAAAACTAAGACGTGGGCCGGGCCCGCGGGATTTGTCCATTTAGACTACGTTCCGGCGACGGCCGAGATGTTCCGGGACATCTCCATCGAAGCCGAAGGTTGCACAATTGCGCCCTATCGCCGCTTCGCGGTCTATCAGACGTGGCGCGTCCTTTCCCAGCCGCCGCAAGATAATACGCTCGCGGTGTGTGACGGCCGCAGTGTTCCTGCTTCGGATGCCGTGGTCTTCGAAGCGGTGGTGGGGCCACCGGATGTTCCCGGCAGCCGATTTAAAGCTCGCATGTGCAAATACCGTCTCGGCCATCGCTGGTATTACTTCTCGAACCTCAACCCGGACGAATTGCTGATCTTCAAGGGATACGACTCTGAAATTCCGGACGCGATGAATGCCATGCACACGGCTTTTGATAACTCGAGCGCCGGGCCAAACGCGATACCGAGAGAGAGTATTGAAGCGCGATTCTTCGCATTCTTTGACTGACCGATAACCGCCGCAGAATCCTGCGGCCAGCGGCCAGAGCCTCCGCGATCTCCCAGCGGAACGCAAGCACACGTTACACTGGTCTTACCTCTGCAACCGTGATTGCCATCGACCGCCTGCTACAACATGTGCCGCCCTCCGTGGAGAACCGAATTGGCTGAGTTCACGGGAGAGCGCGTCATTCCGGGTGAGGTCGATATCGACCTGATGAACGAGCACCTGGCGCGATACGCCTTTGCGGCGCGCCTGGCCCGGGGCAAGCGTGTGCTCGATGCGGGGTGCGGCACCGGCTACGGCTCCGCGGAGTTGGCCAAGGTGGCGGCCTCGGTAGTGGGCGTGGACGTTGCCCGCGAAGCGGTCGATTTCGCGCGCGAGCACTACCGTCTGCCGCATCTCGGCTTCGAGCAAGCCTCCTGCACGGCTTTGCCGCACGCCGACGGATCCTTCGACCTGATCGTGGCCTTCGAGGTAATCGAGCACTTAGAAGAATGGCGCCTGTTCCTGCTGGAAGTGCGCCGCGTGCTCGCGCCCAGCGGCCAGTTCATCGTCTCCACGCCCAACAAGCTCTATTATTCCGAGTCGCGCGGCACTGTCGGAGACAACCCGTTCCACGTGCATGAATTCGAGTTCGAAGAATTCCGCACCGAACTGCAGTCGGTCTTCCCCGATGTAACGCTGTTCCTCGAGAACCACACCGAGGGCGTAACGTTTCAGCCGCATGAGCGCGGCAACACCGCGGAAGTCCGGGTGGACGCCGGCGAGGTGTCACCCCAGGAGACCCACTTCTTCGTGGCCGTTTGCGCGCATCGTCCGCAGCTGGGCAACCCAACGTTCGTCTATGTCCCACGAGCCGGCAATGTGCTTCGCGAGCGCGGCCAGCATATTGCGCTGCTCGAGCGCGAAGTCGCCACCAAGAACGAATGGCTCGCAACAGCGGAGCGCCAGCATCAGGAACTGCTCGCCGCGCACGACCGGCTGAAGGACGAGCTGGAGCGCAGTAATCAATGGGCAGAATCGCTGAATCGCGAGATTGGAGAGCGGCGCGAGCGCGTCGCACAGTTGCAGGCGGAACTGGCGGAGCAGCAGGAAGCCGCACGCGAAATAGCCGAGGCCTATGCCGCCAAGGTGAAAGACTTGGAAGCGGATATCGCAACCAAGGCGCAGTGGGCGAACAATACACAAACAGAGCTGGACCGGTCGAATGAGGCGCTTCGCCGCCTGCAGAATGAATTCGAGGAGCGCACGGCCTGGGCCCTTCATCTCAACGAAGAAGTGGGTCAGTTGGGGCAACGGCTCGTGCTACTCCGCACATCCCGCTGGATGCGGTTAGGCCGCATAGTCGGGCTCGCTCCGCATCTTCCCCCTGTCTGACATGGCGTTCCTGAAGCGTTTCGTCCCAGCGCTGCCTCTGCTGCTTCTTTCACCATTTCTCATCGCGATTTCCGCGCTGACGCTGGCGCTGGTGGACTTGCTATGGCAATTGTTTGGCAAGCCGTCCGGCGAAATTCAACTCCCCGAGCGAAAGAGCGCCCGCAATGCAGCTTCCGTGGTCATTCCGAACTGGAATGGAAAGGACCTGCTGGCGAAATATCTGCCTTCCGTAGTCGCAGCGATGGCCGGCAATCCCGATAACGAAATCATCGTCGTGGACAACGGATCGAGCGACGGCAGCGCCGAGTTCGTACGGGCGCAGTTTCCGCAAGTGAAGCTGCTACCGCTCCCGGTCAATCTGGGTTTCGGCGGCGGCTCCAATGAGGGTTTTCGCGAAGCGCGCAACGACATCGTCGTGCTGCTGAACAGCGACATGCGTGTGGCGCCCGATTTTCTAGCTCCACTCATCGAAGGCTTTCGCGATCCCGACGTATTCTCGGTGGCTTGCCAAATCTTCTTCAGCGACCCCGCCAAGATTCGCGAAGAGACAGGCCTGACGCAGAGCTGGTGGCAGGATGGAGGCCTGCGCGTGCGGCACCGCCTGGACGCGGCGATCGACGATCTGTATCCCTGCGCATACGGAGGCGGCGGCTCGTGCGCGTTCGATCGGCGTAAGTTCGAAGAGCTGGGCGGCTTCGATCCCCTGCTGCGTCCTTTTTATCTGGAGGACACCGACCTTGGCTACCTCGCCTGGAAACGCGGCTGGAAGGTGGTCTATCAACCGCGCAGCGTGGTCTATCACGAGCACCGCGGCACCATCGGCAAACGCTTTCGGGAAGACTACATCCAGGCGGTGTTGAAGAAGAACTATCTGTTGTTTTCCTGGAAAAACATTCACGAGTGGCGCCGGCTCGCACCGCATTTCTTCTTCGCATGGGCGGGCGCCGTAGTTAGCGTGCTGTTCGGCGACGCGCCTGGACGCCCGAACGTGCGCGCCCTGTGGCGCGCGTTTCGCCAGCTCACCGAAGCGTGGGGATCGCGCTGGCGTGCGCTCAGCCTGGCCCGCGTGAGCGACACCGAGGCTTTTCTGCGGCCGCTCGGCGGTTACTACCGCGATCGCTTCCTGCGGCTCGATCCCGCGCCCGCGCGCCCCCGGGTATTGTTCGTCTCGCCGTACCCCATCTGCCCCCCGGTTCACGGCGGCGGCGTGTTTATGTACCAGACGCTGCGCGAGCTCGCGCAATTGACCGAGGTTCACGTGGTGGAACTTTTGGATCTCGCCGAGCAAGCCCAGGACAACCTGCAACTGCGCGAGTTCTGTGCGTCGGCGGAGTGGCTGGTTCGCCCGCTCGGCAATCCGCCGGGCGCGGCTTCTCCCCTGCCGCGCGCCGTGCGTGAATTCGCCATCGGCGATCTGGAGTGGCTGATCCACCGCCAGCTCTACCGCAAACAGATCGACGTGCTGCAACTGGAATACCTGCCCATGGCGCAATACCGCGGTTCGTTCCACCAGATTGCCAGCGTACTGTTCGAGCACGATGTCTACTTTCAATCCATCGGCCGCAGCTTGAGTCATATGGACGCGGCGCACCGGTGGAAGGCGCGCGTGGAGTACCTGCGATCCCTGCGCTACGAGCTCCAAACGCTGCCCGATTGCGACCAGGTCCAGGTGTGCACTACCGAGAACCGCGATTATCTGCGGTCTTTTTTGCCGGACCTGGCGCCGCGGCTGCGCGACGGTCTGCGCGCCGGTATCGACACCTCGCGTTACGAATTCCGCCCCTGCGGCCGCGAACCGTTGACGATGCTCTTTGTGGGCAGCTTTCGACATACGCCGAATCGCATCGCGCTCGAATGGTTCGTCCAGAGTGTGCTGCCGCTGATTCTCGAGAAACAGCCGTCCGCGCGGCTGGCGATGGTCGGTTCCGACCCGCCGCCGGCGCATGTCTTGGGCGGGGCCTCGCGAGCGCTCGACATGCTTGGCTACGTGGAAGATGTGCGGGAACCGTTGGCGCGCTACGCCGTATTCGTCTGTCCGATTTTGAGCGGGTCCGGCGTGCGTGTGAAGCTGCTGGAAGCCTTCGCCGCCGGAATTCCGGTGGCGTCGACAACCATCGGCGCCGAGGGATTGGCGCGCAAGGATGGTGAATTTTGCTCTCTCGCCGACACGCCCGAAGCATTTGCGGAGCGCGTGTTGGCACTGATGGCAGACCCGCAGATGGCTTCGGAGATGGCAGCCCGCGCGCGGCATGAAGTGGAATCGAATTGGGATATGGCGGTGCTCACGCGCGGGCTGGTGGAAAGCTATCGAGAGCTGCTGCGCGAGAAGAGGGCTTGATTCACCGCCGAGACGCAGAGACGCAGAGTTATTAAGGTGGGCGCTCGGACGGTTCGCGATCTGACGCTGCTTTAAGAAGTTGGCGCGCCGAGGGAGCAGAGGGAACAAGTGCTGTACGAAGCTCTCGGCGGAGGTTCGACAAGAAAGGCTCCAGCTGACGTGAGGCTCTGTTCCAGGACTTGTTTCCTCGGCCACCTCTGCGCGCCAACCTGATGGACCACCGTAAGCCCAGGAACGCCACACGCACGCGTCAGCCTTATTTTTCTCTGCGCCTCGGCGTCTCGGCGGTAAATCTCCCATTGCGTCATATGCTAGCCTGAGGTTTCATGGCCGCAGCGTCGTTGCTTCGCGCCACTCCGCTCAATTCCGTACATCGCGCTTTAGGGGCGAAGCTCGTGGATTTCGGCGGGTGGGAGATGCCCGTTCAGTATTCCGGGATCATCGAGGAACACCAAACGGTTCGCCGAGCAGTGGGACTCTTTGATGTGAGCCACATGGGCGAGATCGAGATTCGAGGCCCGGAAGCGGGTCAACTCGCCGATTTCGCCACCACCAATCACGCGCGAAAACTGAAGATCGGCCAGGCGCACTATTCGGGACTGCTCTACGCCCATGGCGGTTTTGTCGATGACATTCTGGTGCACAAAGTGGCCGACGACCATTATTTCCTGTGTGTGAACGCATCGAACCAGGAAAAGGATTTTGAGCATATTCGCGGGCTCAATCGCTTTGACGCGCAGCCTGAGCTATCGAGCGCACGCTACGTGCAGTTGGCTATCCAAGGGCCTAAGGGGCCTGCTACATTGCAAAAACTCACGCCCGTCGATCTATGCAAAATCCGCTACTACTGGTTCGCCGATGGCGTCGTGTCCGGCGCGCAGGCGCGCATTGCCCACACCGGCTACACCGGCGAGGACGGTTTTGAAATCTATATCGCGCCCGAGGAAGCGGAACGGGTCTGGAATGAGGTGATCGCCGCCGGCGCCGAATTCGGCATCAAGCCGTGCGGGCTGGGCGCGCGCAATACGCTTCGCCTGGAAGCGGGTATGGCGCTCTACGGCCACGAAATCGATGCCTCGATATTACCTTTGGAGGCTGGGCTGGATTGGATTGTGAGGTTCGATAAAGGCGATTTCGTGGGCCGCGAGGCGCTCGTTCAATTACGCGAGCGCGGCGTCAAGCGCCGGCTGATCGGTTTCGAAATGCGCGGCCACGGCATCGGTCGCGATGGCTACGAGGTCTATGTCGATGGCCAGCCGGCCGGGTGGGTGACCAGCGGGTCGCCTTCTCCCACGCTGAACAAGCACATCGGAATGTGTTATCTCTCCGCCGAGCGCGCGGAACCAGGGCGCGCCATTCAGATTATGGTCCGCAGCCAGCTGGTCGACGCGGTCACAGTCGCGATTCCGTTCTACAAACGAGCGAAATAATGTATCCACAAAATTTCCGCTACACCAAAGAACATGAATGGGTCCGGGTGGATGGGGATATCGGCACCATCGGGATCACCGATCACGCGCAGCAGGAGCTCGGCGACATCGTGTACGTCGACCTTCCAAAGGTGGGCACGAAAGTCACGCAAGGCGCCACGGCGGGTTCGGTGGAATCAGTCAAAGCGGTGTCGGATATCTACGCACCGGTAAGTGGAGATGTCACCGAAATCAATTCCACTCTTGCCGATGCACCCGAAAAGCTGAACAGCGATCCGCATGGGGACGCCTGGCTCATCAAAATTAAGCTGAGCGCGCCGGCGGAGATGGCGAAACTTCTGTCCGCCGATGAGTATCAAAAGTATATAGAGGCTGAGAAATAGTTTTGCGCTATCTGCCGAAATCCGATTCCGAACGCCGCGCGATGCTGGACGTGATCGGCGTGGAGTCGGTCGAGGATCTGTTTGCCCATCTGCCGGAAGCCGTGCGGTTGAAGCGGCCGCTGGACTTGCCGGAGGGAATTTCCGAATACGAAATCGTTGAATACTTCCGCGCTCGCGCTGCGGAAAATGCCAACGGATATGCGTATTTTCTCGGCGCTGGCTCCTATTTTCATTTTCGGCCGGTGCTGGTAGATACCGTCGTTTCGCGAGGCGAGTTTCTGACCTCGTACACGCCCTACCAGGCGGAGATTTCGCAGGGCACACTCACCACGATCTTCGAATTCCAGACGATGATTTGCCAGCTAACCGGAATGGACGTGGCCAACGCCTCGATGTACGACGGATCGACGGCGATGGCCGAGGCCGCCATGATGGCGGTGCGTGCCACGGGCCGCGGGCGCGTGCTGGCCGCGCGCTCGGTGCACCCGGAATACCGCGCGGTACTCAAGACGTATTCTGAAAGTCAGGGCATGCCTGTGGAGGAGTTTGGGTACGTGCCCGAAGCCGGAACGATCGATCTGGAAGATCTCGACCGCAAGATCGACGATTTGACAGCGGCCGTGATCGTGCAATCGCCCAACTTCTTCGGAATTGTGGATCAGGTGCGGCAAGCGGCCGAGATCGCGCATCGCCGTGGCGCTCTGCTGATCGTCGTGTTTAGCGAGGCCGTATCGCTCGGCCTGCTGGCGCCGCCCGCCGAGGCGGACATCGTCGCGGGCGAGTTGCAATCGTTTGCGATTGCCCCGAGCTACGGCGGGCCGTACGCCGGAGTGATCGCTACGCGTGAAAAATTCGTACGGCAGTTGCCGGGGCGGCTGGTCGGCCAGACGGTGGACACGCGAGGAAACCGCGCGTTTTGCCTGACTCTGGCCACGCGCGAACAGCACATCCGGCGCGAGAAAGCCACCTCGAATATCTGCACCAACCAGGCACTGCTGGCGCTGATGGCCAGCGTCTTCATGACCGTCTACGGCAAGAAAGGACTGCGTGAGCTGGCGGAGCAGAATCTGGCCAAAGCCCACTACCTGGCGGGCCTGTTCCGGCCGCGGTTTTGCGGAAAGTTCTTCAACGAATTCGTAGTGAAGGCCGAAGGCAAAAAGCCGGACGACATCAACAAGGCGCTCCTGAAGAAGAAGATTGTCGGCGGCCTGCCGCTGGGCCGCTTCTATCCCGAGCTTGCCGATTCGATGCTTCTATGCGCCACCGAGGTATCGCACCGGGCGGACATGGATGCGGTGGCGGAGGCATTCCAATGACGCCGCGTGTTCAGCCGCACATTTCTCTCAATGAGCCGCTGCTCTTCGAGCGCAGTTCGCCAGGCAAGGTAGCGTATCAGCTTCCCGAGTTGGACGTTCCGTCCGTGGATGCGAACGAGGCGCTGGGCGCAGAAAACGTGCGCGCAGCAATCGAAGGGTTCCCGGAAGTGAGCGAGGTCGAAGCGATTCGCCATTACACCCGGCTTTCCACCTGGAATTACGGCATCGAATACGGTATGTACCCGCTGGGCTCGTGCACCATGAAGTACAACCCGCGGGTGAACGAAGTGGTGGCGCGGCTGGATGGGTTGGCATGGGCGCACCCCTACCAGCCGGAAGCGTTGGCGCAAGGCGCGATGGAAATCATGGCGCGCCTGGAAGCGGCGTTGGCCGAGATCACCGGCATGGACGCAGTGACGCTCCAGCCGGCAGCCGGCGCGCAGGGCGAGTTAACGGCCATCTTGATGATGCGCGCGCTGCTCACTAAGCGCGGCAATCCGCGCAAGAAAATTCTGATTCCCGATTCCGCGCACGGCACCAACCCGGCCTCGGCGGCCATCGCCGGCTACGCGGTGGAGAATATCAAATCCAGCGAGACCGGAGTGTTGGATGTAGAGGCGCTCGAGCGCATCGTCAACGAGGACGTCGCCGCTCTGATGGTGACCAATCCCAACACGCTCGGGATTTTCGAAGAAAACATTTTGCGCGCCGCGGACATCCTGCACGCCAAGGGCGCACTGCTCTACATGGATGGCGCCAACATGAACGCGCTGATGGGCATTGCGCGGCCCGGTGATTTCGGCGTCGACGCACTCCACTTGAACCTTCACAAGACGTTCTCCACTCCGCATGGCGGCGGCGGGCCGGGCGCAGGTCCGGTAGCCGTGAAGAAAGAGCTCGAGCCATTCCTCCCAGTGCCGCGGCTCAAGCGCTCCGGCAAGCGGTGGGCCTTCGATTACAAGCGCAGGTACTCGGTGGGGCGTGTGCGCGCCTATTACGGAAACTTCGGCGTGCTGGTGCGCGCGCTGGCCTACATCCTTGCTAATGGCGGCCCGGGGCTTCGCAAAGTGACTCTCGACGCCGTGCTCAATGCGAACTACCTTCGCAAGCGGATCGAGGGATCCTACGATTTGCCCTACTCCTCGCCCAGCATGCACGAAGTGGTGTTCAGCGACGAGCGGCAGGCTAAGCAGGGAGTGCACACCGCGGAAATCGGCAAGCGGCTGATCGACTATGGCTTTCACCCGTACACGGTGAGCTTTCCGCTGATCGTGCACGGCGCGATGATGATTGAGCCGACGGAAACCGAAACCAAGCACGAGCTCGACCGCTTCAGCGACGCCATGATCTCGATCGCCAAAGAAGTCGAAACCGATCCGCAGATGGTCAAGAACGCGCCCTACGGCACACGGACCAGCCGCGTAGACGAAGTGACCGCCGCGCGCAAGCCGGTGCTGCGCTGGAGGCCGGCGTAGCGGGCGGTTGGCTGAGAGTTTCCGGTGATGAATCGCGCCAGCCTCACTGCGGAATACATGGCTTTGTTCCGTGCCCTGGAAACGTCACGTCCCCCCGGTTTCCGCATGTTTGTCGATTCCGACGCGGCCGCTTTTCTCCATGGCGCGAGGAAGCTTCTGTATTGGATTGCCCGGTTCCACGGACTTCGCCTGGTGGAGGAGCTGCTCGACCGTGAGGCGCCAGGCGCAAGAGCAGCGGGTATCGCACGCACTAAATGGATCGACGATGAGGCCAGCGCGGCGCTGGAGACCACCAATCAGTTCGTATTACTCGGCGCCGGATTCGACATGCGGGCCTATCGCCTGACACCGGCAACGCGAGCCACCGTTTTTGAACTGGACCACCCGGAAACATCGTCTGCGAAACAGGCGGAATTGAGAAAGGCGAAGCGAGGGCTGCCGGAGCATATCCGGTACCTCGGTATCGATTTCAATACCCAGTCCATTGCGGAAGTTCTCCTCGAAGCCGGATTCGACAACAGCCGGCCCGCGTGTTTTGTCTGGGAGGGCGTCACCAACTACTTGACGGCCGAAGCCGTGGACAACGCTGTGTGCGAGATCCGGCGAGCCGCCCGAGAGAGCGTCCTCCTCTTTACTTATATCGATCGCGCTGTTTTGGATAATCCACAATTCTTCTTCGGTGCGGCCAGGTTGATGGCTCGACTCCAGTCGTATGGCGAACCGTGGACGTTCGGGCTATATCCCGGCGAGCTTCAATCGTATCTCGCGGCTCGAGGGTTCGAGTTGGTCAAAGATTCGAGCGTTGCCGAAGTGTGGCAGCAGGCCGGGCGGCCCAGTCGCGGTACGCGCGGATACGAGTTCTACCGGCTCGCGTCCGCTCGTGTGCGTTGACGGCGACGAACTACCTGCTATTGAGGCTCCGCAACCGCGCCGGTAAGCCCGCAGTGCCTCTAAGGTGCCATGCGATCCGCCCCACGGAAGTGATAACATGCCTAGCGAAACAAATGAAGACTTTTACAAATGGAATTGCATGCTGGACTCTGTCCGCCGCTTTCGCATTGGCTGCATGCAGCGCCGTCTCGATCCAGGCAGCGGAACCGGACGCCAGCGGGCTCGACGTCATCCAGGTCCGGCCGAATTTCTACATGATCGCCGGCGCCGGCGGGAACATCAGTGTCCAGATCGGCATCGACGGCGTAGTGCTGGTGGATGCCGGCACCGAGGCCGCTGCCGACCGGGTTTTGGCGGCGATTCGCAAACTCACTCCCCTGCCGACGCGCTATATCATCGACACCGGCGCCGACCCCGATCACGTGGGCGGCAACGCCAAGCTGTCCAAAGCGGGACTCACGATTTTCACGCAGCCGCTCGGC
>Ga0335079_10002661_pt1 | contig 20560 bp, 16 predicted proteins | sample Lox_Sample_33_FD_206719 | JGI IMG/M metagenome (GOLD analysis project Ga0335079, IMG submission 206719) | Soil microbial communities from Loxahatchee National Wildlife Refuge, Florida, United States - Lox_Sample_3.3 | ecosystem: Environmental > Terrestrial > Soil > Wetlands | place: USA... | reverse complement strand
CACCTTGGACATCAATGCGCAATGGTCGAGCCATCGGCGATCAGACTGGCGCCACCACTGCCCGAAATCAAACCAAACTTATGACATGTGAGACGTGACCCCTTTCCCTCTCTGTCGTCCCTTCATCGTGCCTCCTTGATCCATCCCGCTTCTACCGCAGTCGCCCTAAAACCGGAAGTCAAAACTCATCCGAAGACGACTTTTTCAACGGCTTCTGGAGAGTTGACCCCTTTGAGAGTATCGAGAAACCGCCGCCGATCATCGTTGTCGCGGAAAACAGCTCGCCCTTCGTTGCCCCGCGCCATCACATGATACGCCGCACCGGCAAACTCCACGCGCAACGGTCGAGCCATGCCCACCAGCCTAACGACTCAAGCCTTTCTCGTCAAGCGTGCTCTGTGGAGAGTTGACCCCTTTGACCTTTCCTACGCCATTACTCTCTCAAGCGAACGCAAGGATCAATTCTATCAGACCCCAAGTGGTCGTGAGAATAATGGCGATAAGAAGGAGCCTTCTCCTTGCTGGTGTTAACTTCCCCCAACATTTCCACCGCTCGTAACCGCATACAGCGGCGATAACAAATGAACCAATGGCGCCGTTCAAGTCATTATGTTGCATACCACTCCCCTAAGTGAATAGATGGCACTCCACTTCACAGTAGACCCCGCATAGTCTTGGGTCTCAGCCCCGATCACACGAGCGCCCAGCCGATTGGCACCGTAGAAGCATTTACCGGTTGTGGCCACGGACCGTCCAAAGAATCCGATCGCGTCGGTCAAATTAAACCTTCGGTTTGGGCGCATAAGGGGGTGGCGCATTGCGACCGACATTGCTCGTGTCAGAACCCGAATACGAGCTCCAGCTGTCGTTCGGGCCGAAACCGGGAAACAATCCCCAAGCGTCGGCACCTATTTGTCCGTATTTCCCAACCGCCCCGGGCAAGAGACTCACTGGCGGCATGCCATCCATCACGTCGTTAATGGCATCAGAAGCACGTCCGACTCCAGATTCAGGTACTGCCAGACCACCATAAAAGCCTAGAACCTCACCAACTTGTTGCCAGTAAGATCCGCCAACGGTTCCGAGTGTTCCAGCGAAAAAACCTTTCTCGTAAGGAGACTCTGGACCGCCGAACAACCCTCGATTTAGCTGTGCCGTGCCCATAACAGCCCTGTCGTACCCCGCCAATAGGCCAACCGCGCCGATCACGCTTTCCGACGTGCCCGCGCCCACGACTATCCCCACTGACCCCGCGAGCGTGTTTCCGGTTCCCCGCGCAATCAACCCAAGGTCGAATAATCCAAGTGGATCCAAGAGTCGAACGGGATTATCTGAGGCATACACATAGAAGTTTACGTCACGGGCTGCGAGTCTCAATGGATCCTCGCTCACAAACCTCCCCAGCCCGGGGTGATAGTACCGCGCCCGGTAGTAGTATAATCCCGTCCCATCTTCTTCCCGCGCTGTGAATTTGTAGCTGTTGGTCAGCCCATTGCCGGTGGTGGTGGTCGCGCCGAAGGGTTCGTAGTTGTACTCGGTGACGACGTTCTGGTTGCTGTCGGCCATCGCCACGATGCTACCAAGCGCGTCGGCCATGTACACGACATTGTTGGTGCTGATCGGACTGAAGTTCTTGATCCGGGACTGGTGCCACGGTTCGTCGGTCCCCAATCCGCGGAAGTAGAGGAATTTCAGCATCGTGCCCCGATGCTCCATGATCGTGTCCAAGCCGTCGTAGGTGTACTGCTGGCCCGCGCCGTTCACGGTGCGACTCACCCGCCGCCCCAGACCGTCGTAAATGAAACTCGCCGTGACGGCCCCGAGCATGTTGGTCAACTGATTGCGGGCGCTCCAGAGCAGCGAATTCGTGTACGGGCTGGAACCGCTAAAAAGGAGGTTGGTTAGATTGCCGTTGGCGTCGTAGAGCATCGTGTAGGGGCCGAACACGAGTTGCTGGTTCGCCTCGTTGTAGAAGCTGGTGCTGACGGCGGAGGGCAGATTGTAGGGAGACAAGCTGGAAGCTCGTCCTACTCTGTTGCCCGCTTCATCGTAGCTATAGTCGATCCTGTTGGTCACCGTCCCCTGATAGGTGATGTTTGTGAGACGCGATGCGGCATCATAGGAATACAGGACATTGATGCCACCTGCCCCGCCACCGGCGGGGTTGGGCAGGACGAGCTTCGTTCTCCGGCCCGCGTCATCGTACGTCAGCGATGCTGTCAACGTCCCTTGCACGACATTGGTCAGCCGATTGGCCGCATCGTAAAAATACTGCACGGGGGTTTCCGATGCCAGCGTCATGTTCGTCCTCAGCCCTGCATCATTGTAGCCATAATTGATGGCCGCTGCGGCCTGAGCATACGTATTGCTCTCCTGTATCAGCCGATCCAAGTTGTCGTAGGTGAACCGGTTGTTCACACTCTTCGCGGTGACGTTAGTCACACGCCCTACAACCGCCGCTTGGGCGCACATGCCGGCGGCCGTCACCGCGAAGGCGAATCTCTGGCGCGATTCTACGGTGCGGAACTTACGGCGTACCCGCGGCGTCCTGCATCTTCAACGCCTTGATCTTGGCCGACTGCCGATCGGGCGGATTCTGGGTCGGTGGTGGCGGCGCCGGGGTGGAGGCAACCGCGCTGGGACGATTCGTTGAAACCGCCGGGCTACTGGTTTGCTGCGGAGGCGCCGGGTTCGTGGTCACCGTGCTGGGCGGAAACTGCCGGTCTAATTCCAGTTCCTCGCCCGCTTTCAACATCCGGCTCCGCCGCCGGGCTTCCGCCACCGCGGCCGCGTCGGTCCGCAGCACCGTGGGTCGAATGAAGATGATCAACTCGTTGCGCTGTTTGTTATTCGTCTTGCCCTTGAAAATCTGACCGAAAAACGGGATATCACCGAAGAACGGTACTTTTGTCTCGGTCACCGTCTTGTTCTCCTTGATCAATCCTCCCAGCATGATGGTGCTTTGATCTTCGACGGCGACCGATGACTTCGCTTCCCGCTTGAGAATTGTCGGCACGGTCGTGCCGCTGATGGTCACATTGGCGCCGAGATCGTTGACCTTTTGTTCGAGGTCCATCCGGACGTAGCCGTCCGGATTGATCCGCGGGGTGACCTTCAACTCGATGGCGACGTCTTTATACTCGATGTTGGCATTGAGCTGCCCGGTGGTCAAGGTACCGACGCCGCTGACCAGCGAGGACACGGTTGAGACCGGCACGGGGACCGATTCGCCGACGACGATGTCGGCTTCCTGATTGTCCATCGTCATGATCACCGGCGTGGACAGCACCTTGGATTTCGACGTGCTGGCCAGCGCGTGGATCACGGCATCGAGCTTCAAGTTCTTAAACGTGGTGAAATAGGTGAGCCCCCCCGGGCCCGCGGCCAACGCCGCTGCGGACACGGGATTGGTGGCCAGGCCGTTGAGAACGTCGTTCGCGCTCGGCAACTCAACCGGGGTGTTGCCGTCCGTAATGTTCCCGCCGGTCTGCCGGATGTGATCGACATCGAAGAGCCGCTTGAAGACATCCACGCCCACGTCCAGCTCGTTGTTCAGCGTCACTTCGGCAATCACCACTTCGATCTCCACCTGGGCGACCGGCGTGTCGACGCTTCTCACCAGTCTCTCGATGCGCTCCAAGTCCTCCTTGGTCGCCATGACCAACAGGGAATTCGTGCGCGGGTCGGGCAGAATGCGTAACCCACTGGCGAATTGCAGAAAGCCGATGCCTTCGAGCCCCGCACCGCTCGTCACCGTCGGGGGCGGCGGCACCGCGGGCGCCCGAGCCCCCGTGCTCGTCGTCGAACTCGTGCGCCGCGCCGGGGTGGAACTTCCGCCGGTGATCAGCGAGTTCAACAACGACGCTACGTCCTCGGCCGCCGCATACTGCAGTTCGATGACCTTCGTCACGACGTCGGGCTCCACCTTGGCGTCCAGTTCCGAAATGATGTCGTCGAGGAACTTGAAGTTGCTGGGACGCGTCAGGATGAGAATCTTGTTGGTCCGATCGTCGGCGGCCATGATGACCTTGCCTTCCACGGCCGTTCCCTCGCCGCCGACCGTCGCCGCGCTGCCCTGGCCCGGTTGGCCGCGCCGCAGCGGTTGCGGCCGTCCCTGTGACGTCGGGGTGGCGCCGGCTTGTTGGGCCTCCTGAATAATGGAAGTGAGGCGCTGGACGACGTCGGCCGCCTTGGCGTTCAAGAGAACGTACGCCCGCATCTCCATCCGCAAGGCCGATGGCTGGTCCACATACGAGATAATTTCCAACATCTGCCTCAGGTTGGCCGCCGTCTCGCTGATGAGTATGCTGTTGGATTTCACCAGCGCCATGAGTTTGCCGTACGAATGCAGGTACGGCTGCAGCGCGGGGATGACCTCCGCCGCCTCGGCATACTTCAACGCAATGATCTGGGTGCCGAGTTTATCCGCCGGCGAAAGTTGTCCCCCGACGGGAAGACCTTCTTGGGCGGCGGTGTTGATTTGCACGATCTTCAAGAACTTGTCACCCAGCGGGATGGCCGCGATGTTGTTGATGGCCAGCACGCTGTCCAACGCCTGGATCGCTTCGTCCTTGGTCAGCTTGGTCTGGCTGCGAAAATTGATCGTGCCCCCCAGATTGGGCGCGGAAATGATCGAGCGATTGGTCAGCTTGGCGTACCACTCGAGAATCGCATTGACCGATGCCCCCTGAAACTCAAACTCGATCGTCGCCTGCTCCGGCGGCTCCGCCGGACGGGCCGGTTGCGGCGCCGACGGCTCCCGTGGTGGCGGTACGAGGGTGGTCGGCGGCTGGGGCCGGACAACCGTTTCCACGGCCTCGGGGGCGTTGGTCTCACCCACCGTGCCTTCGTCGTTCGTCGCCATGTCGCTCTCACCCGACGGCAGCGGGACCGCCCCGCGTTCCGCGGCGGGCAAAGCAACGATGTTGGTGTCTCCCTGTGCCGAGGCGGACGCTTGCCAACCGCCGGCGGCCATCCAGCCGAATTGCGCCATCAGTCCAACAACGAGTAGTCTGCGTGGTGTCAATTCAGCCTCCCCGTATGAACGGAATCCGGCGCGAGCCCGGGGCAGAGCCTGGTCCGCGCGGCTGGACCAATTGCTGTGGTAAGGGTCGCCCCATTGACCCCGGCAGCGGCTTCTCATTGCCCGGCTTCGTCTCCAGCGTCAACGTCGCCGTTTCCAACCCCTGTTTGAGCACGAGCTTGGCCGTCGGCGATTTCTCCACCGACACGACCGCGACCCCGCCGATCGAGTCGCCCGCGCTCTTGAAATAGATTCGGTTGTTGGCTTCCTTGTCCTGGATGATGGCCATCAACGGTTGCTTATCGCTCAGCTGGGCCAACCCGATCAAGTTAAACCGGGCAGCGAACGGCGCCTGCGGCGCGTCGGCTGCCGTGCCGGGGCTACCAAACGGCGAGCGGTCCACAATGATCTGGTACCGGGAAAAGTTGTGGGTGTCCGCCCCTGGTTGGCCCCCCCCGGGGCTCAGCGTACTCGACACCGCCGCGAGCAAAACCGTGAAGGCGAACGGCCCGCTCACGAGTGCGAACCCTCCGATTTGCCGGCGAGCGCCCGCACCTGGATGTCGCAACGCAAGATGCTGGGGTTCTCGGGTTTCGGCGAGACGCGGAGTTGCTCGACGCTGACGAATCCCGCGCCCGTCTGCAACTCGAACAGGAACTTGACCAGCGGCTCAATCGTCGCCTCGATCGTGCACTGCACGGGCAGAACGCGGTACACGCCTTTGTCCTCCTCCGCCATGGGACGCCGGGAATTGACGATGACGCCCGAACCACTGGCTACCTGTTCGATCTTCTTCAACACGTCCGAGGTCTGCTGAAACCGCTCGCTCCGCTCGCCGAGGCTCCGCTTGAGCTCGCCGTACTCCTGCCGCCACTGCGGTATGTGCTGGATGGTCACCTTGACGGCGGCGAGTTGACGCTGCTGGTAGGCGAGCTTGCGGCCAACTTCGCTCCAGCCGCGCGCCAACGGAAGAATCAGCAGGTAATTGATCCCCAGCGCAACCGCCGAAATGGTCGTCGTCAACAGCATCTGTTCTCGCTTGGTGATCTTCATGGCGGCGTTGTCCCCACCCCTGCAGCGGTCTTGAGAGTACAAACCAGATCAAACTTCGTCAAGCCGCCCCCTTCCGTGCGGGATTGGCCCGGGGTGACCTTGGAAAACAGGTCGCACTGCTCAAGCCGGCTTTGAAAATCGATGGCAATCGCCGCCGACGGCGCCTGTCCCCGGAGTGTTACCGTCTGGTCTTTCTTGAACGAGAACTCGTTCAATTTCATACCTTCGGGCATCCGCACGGTGATCTCGCGGAGCACCTCCAGCGCGGAGAACTTCGTGTCCAGTTGCTTGCGCATCGTAATCAATTCACTCTGCAATTGCCGGGCGGCGTCGAAATCTCCCTCGGAATTCCTGACCTCGGTTTCAACCCGGCGCAGATGCGCCTTCTTGATCCCCAACAGCGTCAGGAACGCCACCAGGGCGACCGCGTAGACCACTCCCACCACAATCCCACCCCGAATCAGCCGCCGCCGGAACGCCGCCGAGCGCCGTCGCTGTCGCCATTCGTCGGGAAGCAGATTCAAGAGCAACGATTCGCCCGCGGCGCACTGCAAACACAAGCTCAACGCCATCGAGGGCACGGCGCCGTTCGTCAAAAAGGTCGAGGGGGCAGTCAGTCCGCCGGCCACCCGCTCGGCCAGCAACTTCAACTCGTCGGTGGGCGCGAGGAACGTCACGGTGCCGACCGCGCGTTGCGGCTGGTCCGCCTCGGCGGCCACCAGGGTGCGCTGCAATTCTTCGCGCAAAACGGATTCGCCCTGTTCGCTCGCGGCCCCGCCGGCCCCGAGCACGATCGACCGCACCACCAGGGGCGCACTCTGGGAATGCACGATCACGTTCGCCGCCGTCGGATTGAGAATCACCAGCACGTTGAGTCTGTCGTCGGCCGGCAGTGCTTGGCGCCGACTGAGCGCGCGGAACATCGCCAGCGCGTCGACCGAGACAATCTCCGGCGGTAACCCCGCCGTTTCGAGCGCGGCGACCCGTTCATTGACGGCGGCCCGGGGCGCGATGGCGACCAGGACCCGCGTCTGGCCCTCGACCGTCTCCAACGGCTCGAAGCTGTACACCACCTCTTCCAGCGGCAACGGTGTCAGGTCGTCGACCTGCAGATTGATCATTTGCTTCAATTCGGCGGGTTCTGTGGCGGGCAAACGCAGCGTTTGGCACAGCACATCCTCGCAGCTCACGGACGTCACCACCCGGTGTTCGTGCGGATCGAATTGCCGGCGCAACAACTGGGCGGCCACCTGCCACTGCGGGGCCGCGTCCTGCGTTCCTGCGGGCGGTGCCGCATTGGCCGACGCTTGCTGCAGCACTTGCACGTTGGCGCCTTCCACCCGGGCCGTCGTCAGCTCGAGGCTCGACGCGCCAAACGCCACCGCGGCCCAGCTCCGCGCCTGGCCGAGGCGCGTCAGTTTGCGGGGGTCGAGGCTGGCCTTCACGACGTGCCTCCCCGCACTTCGCGCCACGCCACGGGCTCAACGTCAGAACCATTGCGGCGAAGCGTGGTGATAATGGTGCGTTTCACGCCCCCCACCTCGCCCGTGGATGTCACCGTAAAGAACGACGAGTTGACATCGACGAGTCCCTGCACCTGTTGCAGGGTGGCCTGGTCCAACGTGCCCACGGCGGTGAAGAACTCATCGGTAGTCCTGAATGGTTGGTCGTCCTCCGTGCCGGGGATGCCGTCCGCCCCGTCGCGGCGGGTGAGAATCGCCTGTATCTGGTCCTCATCGATGTTGAGCAGGGCACGCAGCACGACGGCTGACGCGGTGTTCACGTTGACCCTTCCCGAGGACATCGTGGTCAAAACGTTTTCCAATCCGGGTTGCGCTTCCGTGTCGTTGGTGGCGGGCGTGCCATGGAACAACTCGGGCGTCACTCCGCGTACAAGCAACAGTTCCTCGATGCGGTCGATTGGCGCATTCTTCGCCCGATAGGGCGGTGAGAGACTCTGGTAGTAATCGCTCTCCGCGCCGTTCAATCGGGTCAGGTCATCCGTGTCAATCCAATCCAAAATGGAATCGACAATGATGTCGGCGTCGAATGGGTCGACCCCGAGCAGGTTCAACAGCCGCTTGAGTTGCACATCGGTGGCGATGTTGATCGGGAGCTTCGATTCTTCGTCGATGACCTTCACGTTGTACGTTCCGTCGCCCAACTCGTGGTCGACGTACAATTCCTCATTGGTGGCCCATGCCTGGTTCGGCGCGTCAAATCCTCCTTCGGTTGGAGACTGCAGGTCGAGGATCAGCTGCATCCGCGCCACTTCGATGCCCGAACGAGCCAGCATCTCCGCCTTCAACTGCTTGCGGGCGAACGAGGCGACCGCCGTCTCCACGTGCATTGTGAAAGCAAACCCGCTGATCAGCAAGGACAAAACCAGCACCACCCAGAGGACGATAATGATGGCGACGCCCCGCTGGTTGCGGGCGCGGTCGATGAGGGGAGCCACGGCGCGCATTACATCCTTCCCGGCAGCGGAATGGGTGACGCGACCGATGGCGACGACTGGCTGGTGTTGTTCTGCCGCGCCTGATCCAGCGTGTTGGTGTCTTGACGTTCCACCTGGCTGGTCGATCCTGCATTCAGTGGGAGGCCGGTGCTCTCGCCGATGAACGGCGCGGTCGGAAGATCGACGGCGCGCGTGACCACGACCGGCGGGAGGCGGTCGCCCTGCTCGCCAAAGACCACGGTGAACTCCATCGCCAGTGGGATGAGGCTGTTTTCGTCCCACTTGTTGTACCACGCGTTATCACGCGGGTCGAGGTAGCGGACATAGAATCCGCTCACATCCATCGACAGCACGTGCGCCTGAAGCGTCGCGGTGATATTTGTCTCGTCCTCGCTCACGGCGGGTTCGTTCACGATTGCCAGATACTTGCGCCCGTAATCGTCCTGCTCCATGGAAATGGTTACGCGCCGCATCCCGGCGTCGATCGCCTCGCTCGGCGGCAGCAGTACGTCCGACGCGGTGACGAAGCTGACGGTATCGCCCCAGTCCGGCTTGCTCGTGCCCGTGATCGCGTACAAGCCCGGAGACGCCCCGTAGTAAACCACCGACTCCGCCAGTTCGGTGAGGCTTTCCATCACGATGCGTTGTCGCTGGAAAACTTCGCTCGCGTCGCTGCCGCGCCGCCAGGCCGACAACGCCGCGCTCCACGTACTATAGACCGCGGTGACGACCAGGCTCAGGATCATCACGGCCAGCAACACTTCCACCAGCGTGAACCCCTGCCTCGCAATTGTCCCGCGCAATCGCATGCTCACCGTTGTTTATCCGGGAGATACCGGTACTCCACCACCGAGTCGCTGGCGATCTGGCCACGCTCGTACCAGTAAACCGTGATCGTTTGTTTCCAAAGTCCCTCGGTGTCGGTCGCTTCCAGCCGGCGGGACCACGAATAGCCGGGGTAATCCGGGAACTGGCCTTCCTGATCCAAAATGTCCCCGCCGCGCTCGAGGCGAAACTCGAAACTCTTGTTGGCCAGCAGGATTTCCGAGGTCGAGTAACTCTGCACCGAGCGGGCCGCAGCCACGCAGCGGCCGAGGCTGTCGATCAGTGCGAACATGCTGATGGAAAGAAGGAAGACCGCCAGCACGACTTCCAGCAGTATGAACCCGCTTTCACGCCAGCGTCTGCCGACAACTCGGCGGGCCGGCCCGGCGGCGTCTTGCGACCGTGCGGCCGGCGCCCGTTGGTCGAGAATGTTCATAGTTTGACGGGCCAAGCGACTCCGCGGCTGGTCACGGGGTCAACCACGATTGCCAGGCCGACCCCCTTCTCGGCACCGCTAAATGTAACGGTAAACCCGTCGCAGGTGCCATTCGGGTAAAACGAGGCCTCGACCTCCCCCTTTTGTTGGGGTGGCTGATCGGCAACCTGAGCCGACGCCAAGCCGATGCGCGGGGGAATTTCGATCGTCTTCAGCGCTGCCTCGGACGACTCGGCGGCGTCCGTGTCGTTGGTTGCCCCCCCCTGCACCAGCCAGATCGCCGGCTTGTCGAGGTCGATGTACAGAACGACCCGCTGCTGGTGCAACACCGCGTTGAACCGGGCAAACTCACACGTCGTGGCCAGCGTTCGCCCCATCGAATTCAGCAGCGAGTTGTTGTACGAGCGGATGAAACTCGGGATCGAGACCGCCATGATGATGGCGATGATGAACACCGCAATGCTCAACTCGATCAGCGTGAAACCGGCGACCGCCCACCCGCGCCCCGGCTTATTGCCAGTTGCCGATATCGTCCTCATCTCCTTCGACGCCGTTGGGTCCAAGGGAATACAGGTCGAAACCGTTGGGCAGTTTTTGCCCCGGATTCTTGTACGCGTAGTCGTGGCCCCACGGATCCTTCTTCAACACCGGCGGGTCGAGATACGGCCCTTTCCAGTTTCCCGGAACCGGCGCCGAGCTGGGCTGGGTGATCAACGCCTGCAATCCCTGCTCGGTGGACGGAAAGAATCCGTTGTCGAGTTCGTAAACGCCGAGCGCGGTCTTGTATGCGTCGATCTGGGTTTGCGTGGCCACAAGCTTGGCCCGCTGCGACTGGCCCGAGAGCTTGACCACGGCCACGCTGACCAGCATGCCGATGATCACCACGACCAGCAGAATTTCCAGCAACGTGAAGCCGCCGCGCGACCTCAATTCGTTCGTTTTCATAATAAACACCTCAATTCATTTCCCGATTCCCGAGGTGATGTCGAAGACCGCCATCAGCACGCTGACCACAATCGCGCCGACAACCATCGCCATGAAGATAATGATCGCGGGTTCCAGCAACGTCGTGAACACCTTCAGCATGCGGGAGAGTTCGGATTCGTACGTGTCGGCAATATTCTTCAGGGCCGGTACAACTTCGCCGCTTTCTTCGCCCACGGCAAGCATGTCGATCAACAATGGGGGGAAAACCTTTCCTTTGCTCAACGGCTGGCTGATGCTCGTGCCGTCGGTCACGCGCGTCCGGGCCTCGCGGATTTCGTTGGCGATGACGCGGTTGGTCATGGTGTCTTCCACAATCTGCAGCGCCGTCAGCACCGGGACGCCGTTTTCCAGTAGCGTGGCCAGCGTCCGGGCGAACTGCGCCAGCGCGTTGGCCATGATGATCTTCCCGAAGACCGGCAACCGAAGATTCAGGCCGTCGAGCGCCAACCGGCCTTCCGGCGTGCGGGCGCGGATGCGATAGACGGTCACCCCGGCGACGATCAACAGCACGGCGATCCACCAGTACGAAGTGAACGCATCGCTCACGCCGATCAGGATCCGCGTCGGCAACGGCAGCGTTCGGCCCATTTCCTTGAACATCATCGCGAACCGCGGCACCATCACCAACATGAAGAAGGTCACGGTGCAAATGCCCACGCCGATGATAATCAACGGATAAATGAGCGCCCCGATGACTTTCTCCCGCACTTCCGCCATCTGCTCCTGATGTTTCGAGAGACGCAGCAGTACCTCGTCAAGCGACCCGCTGGCCTCGCCCGCCTTGATCAGGTTGACGAAGAAGCGCGAGAACGTCTTGGGGTGCTTGGCCAATGCATCGGACAGGCTCTCGCCCTGCACGATACCGCCGCGCAACTCGCCCAGCACGGTCGCGAGGGCCTTCACTTGCGTGCGTCGCTCGAGCGTCCCCAGCGCCTGGCTCAGAGACATCCCCGAGCGGAGCAGACTGGAGAGTTGTTGGGTGAACATCAGCACGTCGCGGGACTTGATCCGGCCCCGGAGAGGACGCGCTCCCTTCGCGCCGCTGGGTGCCGCCTCGGCGGACTCCACGGCCAGCGGGAAGAATCCCATCTTGCCAAGCTCGGCCAACGCCGCCCGGCGATCGCCCGCCGCCAGCGAGCCGTTGACCAGTTCGCCGGCTCGCGTCTTGGCTTTATACTGAAACGTCGGCATGTGATGCGTCGTTCATTAGACAGCACGACAGGATACTTTGTTCCGCGCGATGCTCAATGCAAAAAGCGCGCCGGATGCAGCTGGCTGCGGCAGCGACCGTCTCACGCCACGCGCACACCGGATGCCCAGGCGGCCTGCCGCTGCTCGGGTGCGGCAGCCGCACCAACAGCGCCTGCATACAGGACCGAGCCGGCCGGGAAAATCGGAGACGCCGGGTCACCAGGGCGTTCCATCACACGACGACTCGCTCGGTCCGAGCGTCGAAGAAATGGCACTGGCTCAGGTCAAGGGCCACATCGAGGCGCTGCCCGACCGCCGCTTTCTCCTGCGAGCCGACGCGGGCGATGAAGCTGTGGCGGCCCGTGTTGAGATAGAAATAAACCTCCGCCCCCATCGGTTCGACGACTTCAACCGTGGCCGGCGCGATCTGATCGGGTTGCGCGAACGAAGCGTTCCTCTTGTCGTTGATGTCTTCGGGACGCAAGCCCAACACGATCGGTTTGCCGACGTGGCCGGCGAGTTTCCGCAGCATTTCCTTGTTGATGCGGACGGCGAATCCCTGCGAGCCGTCGCCACCGGCAGCCTGTTCGACGAACCACAATCCGTCCGCCCGTTGTTCGAGGCGGCCATGAAAGAAGTTCATGGGCGGCGAGCCGATGAACCCGGCGACGAACATGTTCTGCGGATTGTCGTAGAGCGCAATCGGCGCATCCACCTGCTGGATCATGCCGTCTTTCACGACCACGATGCGGTCGCCCATCGTCATGGCCTCGATTTGGTCGTGGGTGACGTAAATCATCGTCGAGGTCAGCCGGTGGTGGAGCTTCGAGATCTCGGCGCGCATCTGGACGCGCATCTTCGCGTCCAAATTCGAGAGCGGTTCGTCGAACAGGAACGCCTTGGGCTTGCGTACAATGGCCCGCCCCACGGCCACCCGTTGGCGCTGACCGCCCGAGAGCGCCTTGGGTTTGCGGTAGAGTTGTTCCTCGGTAATACCCAGGATTTGTGCGGCCTCGCGGAGACGCCGATCGATCTCGGCCTTCGGGTATCCGCGCAGCATGAGACCAAACGCCATGTTCTTGTAAACCGTCATGTGCGGATAGAGTGCGTAGTTCTGGAACACCATCGCGATGTCACGGTCCTTCGGGGGAACGTCGTTGACGCATTGGCCGTCGATGAAAATGTTCCCGCTCGTGACTTCCTCGAGGCCGGCAATCATGCGCAGGATCGTCGATTTGCCGCAGCCCGATGGACCGACAAGGACAACAAACTCCCGGTCTTGGATCTCTAGGGTGACGTTGTCGACCGCCTTGACGCCGCCGGGGTAGGTTTTGCAGACGCTTTCAAGAAGGACTTTAGCCACAAGGGGTCTCCACGGTTAAGCGATCCACGATCTTTCTAACTGACGCCCCCCGAACGTGTCAAATACTCGCTGGTGCGGTTGGCCATCATGCCGCTCTCTTCGGGGTCGATGAACGTCCGTAATATGGCACCGGCGGACGATCCTGTTGGAATCGTTCTCCGCCGCTCGCCTGATAAACAAATCGCTCATGAGTTGCTTCCGCCGTAAGGCTTCGTCCAAAGCCGGTATCCGCCTCGAAATGCGTTTGCATTGTTTCCCACGCGAATGCCGCGGGGAAGCTTCTTGAGGAGTCGGGCATTACCACCCCCGAGCACAACATAGTCGGCCTGCATTGCCGCCTTGAGCTGCCGAGCGACCTCATTCACTTGGCGGCGCCATTTTTGTTTTCCCTGCCGCTCCAGCTCAGCCAGTCCCACATAGTCTTCATAGCTCCGTCCATTCTTGTAGGGCAAGTGGGCAAGTTCCAACGGCGCCAGAACATGGTCCACGATCAGGGCGGAGCCGAGCCCGGTGCCCAAACCAAGAAACAGCATCCGGCCGCCCCGATAGCTGCCCAGGGCTTGCATCGCTGCGTCATTGACGATCTTGACCGGCCGGTCGAACGCCTTGTTGAAGTTGAACCCAACCCAGCCAGTCCCCAGGTGGCGAGGTTCAATGGTGGGGCGACCATGGATCACAGGTCCGGGATAGCCAATCGAGACGGCATCATATTCCCAACCGGCCGTAGCGGCTTGCACCGCCGCCACCATCTTTGCCGGTGTCATTTTCGGGCCGGATGGCATCTCCACCGGCTGCTTGCGGCCCGTTGCCAGCACCTTCACATGTGTGCCGCCGACGTCGATGACGAGAATTCTCATGTTATTGGCCTTCGCCCATTCCGCCCTCTTCGAGCCATGGCGTGCGTTGGTCCGGTGGTTATTCTGAACCAGGGTCCTGGGTTTGTCCATGACAGCCATGACGACGGCCCCCGAACCCGTTGACCGAAGGGAATCGGGCTGGTTTCCCGTGCTTTGGCCTTCGGCAGAACCCGCGTCCGAGTGGCGAAACTCCGAATAACAAAAATTATGGTTGACGGCTGGGTTCCTTCATGTTATCGATAACAGCCATGGAAGATGGTTGGATGAATGAGGGTGGATCCCAAGAGATAGGAGACGCAATCATGAAGAGCTTGTTCCTGTTTGTCGCCGTATCGGCAATTCTGGCCACCAACGCCCCGGCCGCCAACTGGGCGTTCGATAGCGCCGCCGACAACTCGTACACCAATGCCTACCCGTTCGCGTGGACCAGCGGCATGAACGGCGGGTATGGCTTCACCCCGTGGACGCTCGTTCAGGGAACCCAACCCTGCTACGTCGACGCCTATTTCTTTGTCGAGCCTTCAACCAATTCCTGCAACCACGGCGCACCTGGCATCAACACCCCTCCCTTCAACGGGAAGGCTTGGGGCATGTCCACCGATTCCAATAACAACGCCTGTGTCACGAATGAACTCCCCACCGCCATCGCCTATCGCGGCTTCACCGGTGGCTCGCTCGGCGTCGGCCAGACCTTTGAGATCTATGTCCAAAATGGGAGCGTAGATGGCGGCGTGGGCGTCGAGTTCCGCACCGGTGACGACACGACGGCCAAGAACTCCGGCGAACGCTTGCACGTCTACCTGCCGGCCGGCGCGAATTGGCAAATCTGGGACAACTCCTCTACCAGCAATTCCGTCGACACCGGCATGGCTTGGGACACCGACGGGTTCAAAGTGGTCATGACGCTCAAGAGCATTGATACATACTCGCTCACCATCACGAATTTGAACCCGGCCGCCAGCCCCACTTCAGTTACGGTCACAGGAACCCTATCAGGCGTAGCCGGGTCGGGAATCGACAGCGTGGCGCTGTGGACGTCGAGCCCCGATACGATCAACGGCTGCCAAAACGTATACTGGAACAGCATGAAGGTGAGTGGCGGCCCGACCATTGCCAACCTCGCCTACGATGACGCGGCGGACGTGGCCTACACGAATGCGTGGCCCAACGCCTGGCATACGGGCTTGAATGGCGGCCATGGATTCGGCCCGTGGACGACAACCGAACAGCCTTGCACGAACTTGCAGTGGAACTATTTCTACGTCGAGAACTCCGCGAATGGCTGCAATCACAGCCCGCCGGGCATCAACGCCCCCCCCGCGGCCGGCACGAACGGCGTCTCGTGGGGCATGTCGTCGGAAACCTTCGATTGCTTCAGCGGTTTCCCGACCAATAACCCGCGCGCGGTGGCGTATCGCAACTTCACCGGCGGCCCCCTCGGCGTCGGGCAAACCTTTGAAATCTATTGTCAGTTCGGAAGCGTGGATGGCCCATTGGGCATCGAGTTCCGCACCGGTAACGACACGACAGCCAAGAATTCCGGCGAACGCCTCCATGTGTACCTGCCGCCCGGTGCCGACTGGCAAATCTGGGACAAGTCGAGCGTCAGCAATTCCACCGATGCGGGAATCTGCTGGAACACCTACGGTTTCAAAATCGACCTCACCCTCACCGGTGTTGACACCTATTCGCTCACCCTCACCGACTTAAGCCCCACGGGTCCTCAATCGTGGTGCCCCGCTTATGGCCAGTCCTCGGTCACGGTCACCGGCGCCCTGACCGGAATCGTGGGAACAGGAATCAATAGCGTCGCGCTTTGGACCGAAAGCCCCGTTAGTTCTTGCTGGCAAAACCTCTACTGGAATAGGATGAGCATCACAGGCAACGGCGATGTGCACATCACGGGGATCAAACTGCTACAGGGCACGAATGCCGTGATTTCATTCACCTCGCTCCTGAGCGCGGTGCACTACCTGCAACGGGCCCCCGATCTGTCCGGCGCCAATTGGTCCACCGTGGTCACCAACGTGATGGGGAACGGCGGGATCATGGATATCACCAACTCGTTACCCGGCCCGACGCAGAAACAGTTCTATCGGATTGGACATCCGTAATTCTTGGCCGGTTGAATCTCGATAATCAGCGGAAGGGAGCGTGGCTGTGATTGGTTGTTCGGTGAATAAACAGACACCCCGTTCACGACTCGGACGGACTTCGGCGCGGCTGCGCTCCTATCCGGCCCCGGTTTCGCTGGAGAAACAGGACCGAATGCAGACCGCCAATCAGAGAATCGTGCGACAAACTTTTGGAACCTGGAGCCAACGATGCCATCTACCACAGTCCCGACCAAGCTAACCAGCCCGGCCCAGCACGCCACTGCCCTGGAGAGGCCCAAAGGGATCGAGAGGCGTCACCACCCGTATTCGTTCCCCAAAGATTTCGCCTGGGGGGTGGCCACGGCCGCGCCCCAGATCGAAGGCGCCGCCTTTGAGGATGGCAAGGGCGAATCAATCTGGGATCGGTTCGCCAAGCTGCGCAACATCGATACGCCGACCATCGCTTGCGACCACTATCGTCGCTACCGCGACGACATCGCCCTGCTCCGACGGCTCGGGGTCTCGAATTATCGGTTCTCCATGGCTTGGCCCCGGATCTTTCCGTCGGGTGACGGCGCGCCAAACCCCAGGGGAATCGACTTCTACGATCGGCTCATCGACGGACTTTTGGAAGCCGGGGTGACGCCCTGGGTGACGCTGTATCACTGGGATCTGCCCCAAGCATTGGAAGACTCCGGCGGCTGGCGCGTTCGCGCCATTCCGCAAGCGTTTGCCAAGTATGCGCGACTCGTGGTCCAGAAGTTCGGCGATCGCGTCAGGAACTGGATGACGCTCAACGAGATCCTCCGGTTTGTGCCCGCGGGCTATGCCTATGGTTGTGACGCGCCAGGAGCGAAAGAGTCCGCCTCCGTCGTGAACCAGATTTACCATCACGCGCTCCTGGCTCACGGCTACGCAGTGGAAGCTGTGCGTGAGTTTGGCGGCCGTGGCGCGCGTGTCGGTCTCGTTCACAATCCGGCGACCCCCTTGCCGGTGACGGAAACGGCGGGCGACATCGCCGCGGCCCGCACCGAGTATAAGGCGGGAACCGAGCAGGTCATGGGGCCGCTCTACTTGGGAGCCTACACACCCTCTTTCCTGGCCGCCGCTGGCTCGGCCGCCCCGCAGGTGGAGCGCGGCGATCTGGAACTGATCTCGCAGAAGACTGACTTCCTCGGTTTGAACGTCTACTACGGCGATTTTGTCCGAAGCACAGCCGATGGCCGACCTGAAAGAGTGATGCTCCCGGCCCAATATCCCAAGGCAGACATGTCATGGCTCAGCGTCACTCCGCAGGCAATCTATTGGGCCATCCGCCACGCCCACGAGGCATACGGAGTGGAGACGTTCTGCATCACCGAGAATGGGGCCGCCTACATGGATCGGATCGGCCCGAACGGCCAGATCGACGACCTTGATCGGCGGGAATACCTCAGGAATCACCTGATTTCGCTCCATCGCGCCATCCAAGAGGGGTTCGACGTCCGCGGGTACTTCCTCTGGTCGTTTCTGGACAATTATGAATGGGCCGAGGGCTATGCGAAACGGTTTGGAATCGTCTATGTTGATTACAAGACGCTGAAGCGAACTCCGAAACTCAGCGCGGATTGGTATTCGAAAGTGATCAAGTCCAATTGCGTTCTCTAGACTCGGATTGATGCATGTATGGCAGGATCTTCCCTGATTGGCCTGCCGATGGCGCGAGGGACGGGGGCTTGCCGGCAGCGCCGGGGGAACTTGCCGACACAGAGAGTAGGCACTGCAAGAACTCGTGAAGGAACAAACGTGAGGCAAAGGCAGCACATCACGGATCTGGCCCCAACGGCAGGTTCATCGGGAAACCAACGCCGCCAAAGCGGGTTCACCCTGATTGAACTGCTGGTCGTCATCGCGATTGTTGGAATCCTGGCGGCACTGCTCTTGCCGGCACTCAACAAGGCCCGCCAAGCCAGCAAACGAGCTACCTGCGGCAACAATCTGAGACAAATCCTCCTGGCCTGTACCATGTACACGACGGACAACGACGATCGCCTGCCCTACGCGCTCACCGACGGTGCGGACAAGAGCCAGTATCTGTTCTACTCGGGGGCCGACCCTTGGCTGCAGGATCTCTTGATACCTTACAGCGTGAGTCTGAAATTCAATATCGGCAAAGTGTTCCACTGCCCAAGCGTACAAAATGCAAATGACAACGGATGGCTGCTGCAGCCGGACCAAGCCAGTTATCGGTACAACTGTTACTGGGCTGCTGCCGAAGCCGATGGTAACTTGCCGAAAGTCAGGCCGCCGGGTCGGCGGATTACGGCGGTATCCAAGCCCTGTAATGCGGTGCTCATCTATGACATGGCTTGGCAGGACTGGAAGCCCAGCTGGTTCCCGCACGACGGAATCAATGTCGGCTACGTTGACGGACACGTCGAATTTGTGACTAGAGAACACTACGTGGCCACGGCAACGACCGACCTGAAGACGTCGAAGTTCGATTCCGACGGCTGGAAGTAGTCCGGCGAGAACTCTTCTGGCTCACGTCAATTTGGATCTTCGTGTGGCCCGGGCGCGACGGCCGCGAGCGTGCCCCGTGGGCGCTTCATCAGGCCGCAACGCGGGCCGCCCGAGATGCTCCGCTGATTCTTCGAGCGATTGGCGAGGGCTGGCGCTTCCCGCTCATGGCACGAGCCGCACCCGATAGAAGCGCGACGGCCGATTGGTTGCTGCCCCCACATCAACATAATTGGTCGTCGTATCCCCGCTGCCAGAAATGATGATCTGCTCCGCCCCAAGAACGTCTTCAAACTCATTTGTGTAACTGCCACCTGCGCCGGCCGAAACCGCCTGCAGGGCGTTCGTGTGATTGCCAGCCGTGCTCCACCTCACGTCGATGTTCATCTCCACTTGCGACACCGAGATAATCCGCAACACGGAAGTGCTGTTGGTCGGATTGGTGCCCGACAGAAACTCCGCCATGTTGTTCTGCCCATCGCCGTCGGGATCCTGCTCCGCGTCGGCTTGCGTACAATCCAGGCAGCCAAAATATTCCAACTGCCATTGCTGGTATGGAGTCGGCGGTGTCACCGTAACCGTCGCACTGCCGTTCATCGGCGCTGTGCAACCCGTGGTGCCGTCGATCGCCACCACCGTGTAGGTGCCCGTCGCGGTTTGGCTGCCGAACGAGAGCCCAACCGCCGTCCCAGCCTCCGGCGAACCGACGTCGGCTGCGTCCAACTGCAGTTGGTAGTTGACCCCGAGTTGGGATCCATCCAACCCCACCGGCACGCCGCCACCGCCCGCCGGGTACGATCCGCCACCCGTCACATTGAACGCCGTTGGGTTGGTGTTGACCGTCAACGCCGCCACGCTGGATGTGGCCGCCGGACTGCACGTGCCGCTGACCACACAATCAAAGGCGCTACCCGAATCGCCCGCTACCACGGCCATCAGCGTCACGTTGGTCGTAGTTGCCCCGCTGACCGTCCCGCCATCGCTTAACGGCACGCCGTTTTTGCGCCATTGATACGTCAAACCGCCCCCTGTAGCTGTTACCCCGAAGCTGGCCTGACCGCCGGCACAAACCGTCTGGGAACCAGATTGCCCGATGATACCTGGTGCGGTACTGATACCCACCGCCAGGCTGCTGGCCGTGCCACTGCACGTGTCGGAGGACGGCGTAACCGTCACGTCGCCCGGCGTTGAACCCCAATCGACCGTGACGGAAGTTGTGCCCTGGCCGCTGGCGACGCTGGCGCCGGTCGGCACCGTCCAAGAGTAAGTCGTCGCGCCGCTGACGTCTGAAATCGAATAGGACACTCCGCTTTGCCCGGCGCAAACGGATGCCGGCCCCGTAATGGCACCGGCCGCGCCCACAGAGACGACGGTGACCGGCAGACTGCTGGGTGTGCCGTTACATCCGCCGCCGCTACTCGGGGTGACTGTCACGACGCCGGAGACGGACGAACAACTGTAGTCGACCGTAATCGAGCGTGTGCCCTGGCCGCTGGCAACGCTGGCGCCCGACGGTACGGTCCACGCATACGTCGAGGCACCGGCCGTGGCGCCAACCGAGTATGGAACGCCGTTCTGCCCGGCACTGACAGATGTGGGGCCAGAGACGGGCCCGGTCACCTCCATGCCCGCACAAGGCCGCACCTCAATCCACGCAACGTTTGCAGGCGAGCTGATCCATTTCAGTTGCAGTGTATGCGTCCCGGCCGCGAGAAACGTCAGGGCGGTGTTGGTGATTGTGAAGAAATGCTCCCATTGCCCCGGAAAAACGT
>Ga0335079_10002660_pt1 | contig 20569 bp, 15 predicted proteins | sample Lox_Sample_33_FD_206719 | JGI IMG/M metagenome (GOLD analysis project Ga0335079, IMG submission 206719) | Soil microbial communities from Loxahatchee National Wildlife Refuge, Florida, United States - Lox_Sample_3.3 | ecosystem: Environmental > Terrestrial > Soil > Wetlands | place: USA... | reverse complement strand
AACTCGACACGGGCGGGGCACACCGTCCGTTAGTGCCTGACCTCCGTGTGCCAGCATCTCCAGAGTAGAATCTACTGCCACGAGTAGATCTCTCGCAGAAGTCCAGCACGCTTCCTCTTCCTGAACAATGCAATTAGCGAGAATTGCATTGATCGCGTGCATGCTCGGGTCGCCCGGAAACATCCTCGTGAGATCGAATTGTGGTTTATCGAAATACCAGAACGGCAGCATGGGGCGCCCTGAAATCATGCACCAGAGGACCTTGCCTAACGGAAAGACATCGAAGTTCTCCTTCACATCGTCAACACGCATCCCAATGTGTCCCCAAGGTGCCATCCAGTCACGGGACCCCACGCGCTCCACCAATTCAGTTGGGCGCTGGTCGGCCTCCCGAAAAACAATACCGAAATCGCTAAGAACCAAGCGACCTGATCTGTCAATCAGAACGTTTCCTAGCTTAATGTCCCTGTGTACAATTCCCTTTTCGTGCAGTTTGGCTACGAGGGCGATAATCGGGCACAGCGCTTCTAAAGCACCCCGCGCATTTCCTCTGAACATCTCCGGGTATCTGCTTAGGCTGCCCGCCGGATGATATTCGGTGATCATCCAGTACTCGTAAGGGCCGGAAGCGAGCACTCGTAATGCGGCGGGTTCTCCTTCGATCTGCTGAAGGGCGTTGAGTTCGTTATGAAACCGCTGAAGGACCTTGTCTCGTTTGTCGCTCTCGTCTGGGACTTTGAACTGCTTCAGAGCGCCCAATTCGTTAGGATTCTCGGGCCTGTTGAACTCGGCAATTCCCCGGGCGAGTTCGTCTGCCGCCCTCAGCGCCGATCCGGGCACGCCGGGGTTTACACCACCAATACAGCCAGAGATCGTGATGCGAGCCTCATTACGAGCTTTGGCTCGTTGCGGGCTTCTGACGAGGAATACTTCCCCTTGTCCGCCCTCACCTAATGGGCGAATCTTTTCCCAACCACCGTACTCTTGAGTGCCCACGAATCAAATCCCCCGAAGATGTTTAGTAACCAATCACTATAGCGGTCTGTTGAACTCACGACGCTATTGCAAGATTAACCGAAACTGTTTAGGATATTGGCAGATGAAGCAATCCGAAATAAAGCAATTTACGAGTTGGCTCGGTAAGCGCTCGTTCAAAGCGCGTCTTCAACGCCTCGGGTTGGACCGAATTCAGGAAATCGCCCGGGAGAATGGCAAAAAAGGCGGGCGTCCGAAGGGGAGCGAAAAAAAGCAGTCGAAGAAAGGCGGAAAGTGATGGCAGTATACCGACCGAAGTACAAAGACCCCAAGACGGGCAAGCTGGTGAGTTCAAAGGTATGGTGGTATGAGTTCGTCTTCGCGGCGAAGCGAATTCGCGAATCTGCCAAAACCACTCGGAAGACGGTAGCGGTGGAAGCCGAACGGCAACGCCGTTTGGACCTGGAAAAAACACTAGCCGGAATGCCGGTCGAAAAGCGGGAGAACCGCATCCGGTCGGTTGGGGACGTGCTTAAGGTTTACCAGGGTCATTACTCCATAAATCACAGGGAACAATCCGTGCTTTTCAGCGAAGGTAGGCTCGCGCATGTCAAACGACTCTTGGGCAGCGCGCTTCTACCGGACCTCAGCGAGGACCTCATCCGGGAATACATCAAATCTCGTTTGAGCGAGGGTGCCTGCGGTCGAACGATCAATATGGAAGTGGGTGAGCTTTCGCGCGCCATTGGGTATAAATGGTCCATTCTGTGGCCAAGGGTCCGCAAGCTGGAGGAACGCAAAGATGCTGGTAAGGCGCTTTCCCCGGAAGAGGAAAAGCGCCTATTAGATACGGTTTCCGGCAATAAGCGCTGGAACATGCTGGCGACGTTGGTGCGTGTCGCTCTGTTGACGGGAATGAGGAGTGGCGAGATTACCAATTTGACCTGGGCTCAGGTCGATTTTCAGAAGCAAGTCATAACCGTGGGCCGCGCCAAGACAGCTTCGGGAACTGGCCGCCAGATTCCAATGAACGCCGACCTCTTAAAGGTGCTGGCCGCTCATGCCCAGTGGTTCACTGAAAAATTCGGGGAAGTAGAACCCGGGCACTACCTCTTTCCATTTGGGAAGCCCGCTCCGACTGACCCGACGCGCCCCACCACTACGCTTAAGACGGCGTGGGCTAGTTTGCGGGATAAGGCGAAGGTTGACTGCCGTCTGCATGACTTGCGCCACACAGCGGCGACGAAAATGGCCGAAGCGGGCGTCCCAGAGAGCACGATGCTTTCGCTAATGGGGCACATGAGCCGAGCGATGCTGGAGCGTTACAGCCACATTCGGATGGCCGCAAAACGTGACGCGGTTGAAGCCCTGGGTACTTCTCAGAATCAGCCGCTTGGGAGTGGGGTCCCCAAAGAAGTCCCCAAAGAGACGCTCCCAGCGAAAATCCAATAGTCTGTAAGTCTTTGGTTCCAGTGGTGAGCGCGGTAGGAATCGAACCTACAACCTAGTGATTAAGAGTCACTTGCTCTGCCAATTGAGCTACGCGCCCGCTCTGATTTGACGGATGGTGGCGCAGACCGCCGCGCCACCGTCGATTATAGCTTATGCAACTCGATTCTTGCAGCGCGTTTCGCGCCATTTTTCAGCCGGCTTGCGGCGGCAGCGCCGCCGCGGCGATTTGCGCCACGTCCAGCAGCCGCGGCGCCGGACCGGGCAGCGTGCCCAACGCGTCGCGGAACATCGTCTGGCAGAATGGGCACGCCGTCCCGATCACCGCCGCGCCCGTCGCCGCCAGTTCCTCCGCGCGCTCCACGTTGATCCGCTTTCCCTTCTCCTCGCCGAGAAACATTTGCCCCCCGCCCGCCCCGCAGCAGAAGGAGCGTTCGCGCGACCGCCGCGCCTCTAGCGGCTCCGCATACCGCTCCACCACCGAACGCGGCGCATCGTAAACGCCGCGGTACCGGCCGAGATAGCACGGATCGTGGTAAACCACCTTCTCGCGCCCGCCTGCCGCCCCCGGCAGCCGCGTGCCCAGCCGCGCCAGCAACTCAGTGTGATGCTCAATTTCGAAAGTGCCGCCGAATTCCCGCCAGTCCTGGCTGATCGTCCGCACGCAATGCGGGCAGATCGATACCAGCTTCGCCGGTTTGGCGGCGCGCAGCGTTTCGATGTTCGTCTCCGCCAATTGCGAAACCACCAGGTCGTTGCCCAGCCGCCGCGCCGGATCGCCCGTACATTTTTCTTTGCGCAGAACCCCGAACGTCACGCCCGCGTGACGCAGCACCCGCGCCAGCGCCAGCACGATCTCCCGCCCTTGCGGATCGTACGCGCCCATGCACCCCAGCCAGAGGCAATATTCTTGCGTCCCGTCATAAATCGGCAGGCCGGCGCTGTCGATGAATTTCTGGCGCTCGCTGCCCGGAAAGCCCAGCGAATTTCCGTGCCGTTCCAGGTTCAGGAAAAACTTGGTGCCGTACTCGTCTTCCCATTGCCCCGTGTTCACCACCCCGCGCCGCAGCCCGATCATCACCGGCAGGTGTTGAATTCCCACCGGACACTGGAATTCGCATGAGCCGCACGTCGTGCACTGGAACGCCGCCTCCGTCGAAATGTGCGTGCCGAGCAGCGGCGCCTCGCCGCCCGGCCCCGCCTCGTTCAAGTAGCTCCGCAGCCCCAGGATGATCTCTTTCGGGTTCAGAACCTTTCCCGTGTGGGTCGCCGGGCAATGCTCAGTGCATCTCCCGCACTCCACGCACGTGTACGCCTGCAGCGCGTCGATGCGCGTCACGTCCTTCCCCGTCGCGAGCCCGAAATCCTCGTCGCCTTCGAGCGGCGGAATGCGGCTGAACCCGGCCCGCCGCAGGAACACGGTCACGGGACTGATCACCAGGTGCAGGTGCTTGGTGTGCGGAATCAGCGGCAGAAACGCAAGCAGCGTGAGTGTGTGCAACCACCACATCCAGCGCCCCCCCGCCGTGTTTTCGCTGAACCAGAGCCCGCCGAGATAGGTCACCATCAGGATAAAAATCAGCGCTGCGATCACGCCCGATTCCCCCGAGACCTTCCCCAGCCACACCGGCCGAGCCACGAAGCGCCGCACAAACAGCCCGGCAATTGACACCGCCACCGCCACCGCCCATACCGCCACGAATCCGAAATAGAACCGGCCGAACCCGCCGGAACGCGACAGAAATGCACCTCCGAACCCCGCCGCCAGATGATTGATCGTGATCAGCGCGAACGCGCAGAAGCCCCAAAACACAAAGGCGTGGGCCAACCCCGGCAGCGGGCGTTGCGCGATCACTTTGGCCTGCAGCGCCACTTCGCTGATCAATTGCCGCACGCGCCCGGCGAGCGGCCGCACCTCGAAATCAGGCGTTGCGCGCGAACCCCTGATCCGCTCGAGCACCTTTCCGAACCGCCGCCAAAACAGATAAATGGAAATTACAATCAGCCCGGCCAAGAGGGCGCGCGCGGGCCAGGAGGCGTCATTCATAGCACCCCATTGACTTTAGCATGCACAGGATTCGGGTCCGGCTTCGGCTAGAATGGCTCGGGAGGTACTTTGCGAATCATTGTCTCCGGCGCCGCCGGCTTCGTGGGTTCCCATTTCTGCGACCGGCTCCTCGCGGAAGGCCACAGCGTAATCGGAGTCGACAACTTTCTCACCGGCAAGCCGGCGAATGTGAACCACCTCGGCGACGTCAAGGCGTTTGATTTCGTCGAGTGGGACATCATCAAGCCCTTCTCCATCGAAGGAAAAATTGATGCCGTGGTCAACATGGCATCGCCCGCCAGTCCCAAGGATTATCTCGAGCACCCCATCGAAACCCTCGAAGTCGGATCGATGGGTACCCAGCATATGCTCCAGCTGGCGCTCGACAAAGGCGCGCGCTTTTTGCTGACCTCGACATCGGAGTGCTACGGCGATCCGCTCGTTCACCCTCAGACGGAGACCTATTGGGGGCATGTCAATCCGGTCGGGCCGCGTTCCTGCTATGACGAGAGCAAACGTTACGCCGAGGCCGTCACTATGGCCTATCACCGCAAGCATGGGATGTGCACCAATATCGCCCGTATCTTTAATACCTACGGACCTCGCATGAAGCTCGATGACGGCCGCGTCGTCCCCGCTCTGGTCGATCAGGCGCTCCGCGGCGCGCCCATGACAGTATTCGGCAATGGCTCCCAGACACGCAGCTTCTGTTACGTCAGCGATCTCGTGGACGGCATTTACCGGCTCATGCTCTCGGACGAGCGCTTCCCCGTGAACCTCGGAAATCCGCAGGAAATGACCATCCTGGAATTCGCCAACCGCATCCGCAGTCTCACCGGAAGCCGTTCCGAAATCGCCTTCAAGCCTCTGCCGGAAGACGATCCCAAGCAACGCCAGCCGGATATTACCAAAGCCCGGAAACTGCTCTCCTGGGAGCCCAGGGTTTCGCTTGAGGACGGCCTGAAGCTCACGGTGGAGTACTTCCGCCGCTTGCAGGCCGTCAGCGCCTGAACCTGCGTCAGTCTTTCCAATCCATTGCCAGCCGCACCAGCGTGCGCACCGGCACGCCCGACGGGCCCTTGGCCGTGTACGGCTTGGCTTCGTCGATCCAGGCGGTGCCGGCAATATCCAGGTGCACCCACGGCGTGTCTTCCGCAAATTCCTTGAGGAACATGGCGGCCGTGATCGCTCCTCCCCAGCGTCCGCCGACATTCGGCAGGTCCGCGAAGGCGCTCTTCAAGTACACTTCCTTGTAATCGTCCTCGAGCGGCATGGGCCACATGCGCTCCCCCTCCGTGTTCGCCGCAGCCAACACGCGGTCTCGTAACACCGCGTCGCTCGCGAACAGTCCGACGTTCAAGTGCCCGAGCGCCACCACCACCGCCCCGGTCAGCGTCGCCGCATCCACCAGGTGCGTGCAGCCCTGCCGGCGTGCGTAAGTCAGCGCATCCGCCAGAATCAGCCGGCCTTCCGCGTCGGTATTGATGACTTCTATCGTTTTCCCGGACATCGCCGTGACAATGTCCCCCGGCCGCTGCGCCCGCCCACCCGGCATATTCTCCACGCAGGGAATGAAGGCGGTCACGGGAATTGGCGGCTTCAGTTGCGCCAGCGCCCGCATCGCTCCCAACATCGATGCCCCGCCTGCCATGTCGTATTTCATCTTCTCCATGCCGTCGGCCGGCTTGATCGAGATTCCGCCAGTGTCGAACGTCACGCCCTTGCCGACCAGCCCCAGGTGCACGCCGTTCCGCGCCTGGGCGGGCCGGTAGCTGACCACTACCAGGGCCGGAGGCTCGGCGCTTCCCTGAGCCACCCCTAGCAGCGCCCCCATGCCCAGGGAGTCCATCTGTTCGCGCTCGAGCACCTCGCAACGGAGGCCGAACTCAGCCGCCATCCGGCGGGCCGCATCCGCTACCTTGGCCGGAGTTAAACGGTTGCCGGGTTCGTTCACCAGGTCGCGGGTGAAATTCTGGGCTTCGGCGATGATCCGGCCCTGTTCCACAGCCTCGTCCAACCCGGCCGGAGCGTCGGGCGCGACGATCACCCGGAAGGACTCGATAGATCTCTTATCGTTGCCGGTTTTATACCGGTCCGGCTCGAAGCCTCCGAGGATGATCCCTTCCGCTGCTGCGCTCACCCAGGCCGCGTCCGCGAAGCGGCCCTCCAGCGCTAATGCTATGTGCTTGATTCCCTTTGGTTTCAAATATCGGGCCGCCGCCGCCACCGCCCTTCTCAACTCAGCCGTGTTGAATTTTTCAGCTTTTCCGGCGCCCGCCAGCAAAACCCGTTTGGCGGCCGCCCCGGCCGGACGGTGGATCAGCGTCAGTTCGAGCGATTTCCCTTCTATCTCCCTGGCATCAAAAAGCGGGGCGGCGCCGAACCGCTCCTCTCTGTTCCCCTCGAATACCAGAACGATCAGCGCCTCGACATCCGCCTTCTCCAGCGGTTTTCGTTCAATCCCGATTTGCATGAGTTCGATTGTCCCGCAAAGCGCTCGTCCGCGGCGCCGCCCAACGCGAATTCCATTTTTGGAATCTTTGGGCGGCGCCGCGAATCGTTAATTCTGAGTACTGCTGGAGCCTTACGCGGAGAGCAATTATGCCCGTTTGTGATACACTGAACTTGAGAAATCTGAGGGTGGTTGTTCCAAAAGCTGTAACGACGAAATTCGGTTACGCGTCGAAGCAGGTGTGGACAGCAGCCCTGGCGTTTGAGGGCCGATAAGTTACATGGCCGATCTGTCTCATCCAACGAACCCGCTCTCCCCCGATCCCGAGGATCATCTTGCCCGGATGCTGGTTCCGGAACAGCCGTCTTGGTTCCAGAGCCTGTATGAGGACATCAGAGAGGTCATCAGCCCGCCCAAGCTGCCGCCTCTGCAGGTAAGCTCCAAACCCGTCCCTGTTAAGGACATTTGGGGCCTCTATGGCCGCCAGAAAAAGTCGTGGTACATGTCGCTGGCGGGCCAATCCTTCGTGGTTTTGCTGCTATTCACTGTTTTCTCGGCCAAAGTAGTTCAGGAGAAGGTCAAAGAGGTGGTCACGCCCCTCTTTGATGTCGCGCCCTACCAGCCCAAGATGGCGCCCAAGAAGGAAGCCATGGGCGGTGGCGGCGGCGGCGGAGATCGGTCGCCCCTTCCGGCATCGAAAGGCAAGCTGCCGAAGCCGGCTCTGCGGCAGTTTACGCCGCCGTCGGCGGTCGTCACCAATCCGAATCCGAAATTGACGATGGATCCCTCAATCATCGTCCCGCCCGATGTGCCCCTTCCGAACGTGAACATGGCGCAATACGGCGATCCGTTGGCGAAGTTGGGGCCGGCCTCGAATGGGCCCGGCTCCGGCGGCGGCATTGGTTCCGGTTCCGGCGGAGGCGTCGGTCCGGGCAAGGGCGGCGGTTTCGGACCGGGTGAAGGCGGAGGCGTCGGTGGCGGCGTGTACAAAGTTGGCGGAGGTGTGACTGCCCCGTCTCTGTTGTACAAGGTCGAGCCGGAGTACTCCGAAGAAGCCCGCAAAGCCAAGTATCAGGGCGTCGTGGTTCTCTATGTGGAAGTCGATCCCAACGGCAAGGCCGTCAACCCGCGTGTGGTGCGCAGCCTGGGTCTGGGGCTCGACGAGAAGGCCATCGAGGCTGTCCGCAAATGGAAGTTCCGCCCCGGCTACAAAGACGGGAAGGCCGTCACGGTCGCCGCGACCATCGAAGTCAATTTCCGGCTACTGTAGAGCCGCTTTCGTTCCCATACACTCGGCACACTTGCAAATCTGCCGCAGATGCTCGTATGAGTAAATGCCGGTGTTGTGTCCGTCGCTCCAGTTGATGCGGATGGCGTAATTCCCCACTGGTTCCACCCCCAGCATCTTCAATTTCGGCTGGTACATCTGGAACGGATTATCGGGGCTGACCTCTGGGGCGGGTTGGCGCGGGGGCGTGCCGTGAGCGCCGGTGCACGTCGCGCACGGGCACTTGTCCCGCAGATACGTCAGGCCGTACTCGCTGTGGTGTCCGTCCTTCCAATCGATCTTAATGCCCGTCGATTTCGAGATGGCGATGTGTTCAGGGTCGGTGGAAACAGTCATTCTCAATTGAAAAGCCGCTCGACGTCGCGCACGCCAGAAATCCGGCGCATGGCCGCTACCAGTTTTTCAAGCTGCCGCTTGTCCCGCACGTCCACGGTCATCTCCACGATGCCGCCATCGTGATCGAGCTCGGTCTTGGCTTCCAGGCTGCGGATGTTCGTGTTCTCGTCGGAGAGCACGGAGGTGAGCTGGTTCAGCATGCCCGGCCGGTCGTCGGTGTGAACCACGATCTTCACCGGGAACGCGTCTTCGGCGGCGCGTGCCCACTCCACTTCGATCTTCCGCTCCACGTCGTACATCAGGTTCTGCACGTTGTGGCACATTTTCGAGTGGACGGCCACGCCCTTGCCGCGCGTGACGTACCCGACGATGGCTTCGCCGCGGATCGGGTTGCAGCACTTGGCGCGATAGACCAGCAGATCGTCGAGCCCGCGCACCTTGATCGCCGCATCGCCTTCCCCGCCGCGCGGACCGGTCGGAGCCGCTACCGGCGCTTCGGTCGAGGAACCGCCTGCCGGCGTTTCCTCGGTCTCCTCCGTCACCACGTCCGGCGCCAGTTTCGCCAGCACCTGCCGGGCTGAGTATTTGCCGTAGCCAAGGGCGGCGTACAGGTCTTCCATCTTGCTGTAGCCGTACTCGGCGGCAACCCGGTCCAACTCGGTTTTCGTGATGCGCCCAAGCTGCACTCCGAGCCGGCGCGCCTCTTTGTCGAGATATTTGCCGCCGATCTCGATGGCCTTGGCCCGTTCGACCGCGTTGATCAGGTGCTTGATCTTGTTGCGCGCCCGCGCTGTCTTGACGAACGCCAGCCAATCCTTGCTCGGCTGGTGCCCGGGCTGCGTCATGATCTCGACCACGTCGCCGTTGCGTAACGACGAGCGCAGCGGCACGATCCGCCCGTTCACCTTCGCCCCGACACAGGTGCTGCCGACGTCGGAGTGAATGGCGTAGGCGAAATCGATGGGCGTGGCGTCGCGCGGCAGCACGATGACTTTTCCCCGCGGCGTAAACGTGTAGACTTCTTCCGGGTACAGGTCCACCTTGAGGGTGGCCATGAACTCACCCGGGTCCTGCATGTCTCGCTGCCATTCCACCAGATGGCGCAGCCACGTAATCCGCTGGTCGTCATCGGCGGGCCCTTTGCGGCCTTCCTTGTATTTCCAGTGCGCGGCGATGCCCTCTTCCGCGACGCGATGCATCTCGTCGGTCCGGATCTGCACCTCAAACGTCTGACCGTGCGGGCCGACCACCGAGGTGTGTAGCGACTGGTAGAGGTTCGGCCGCGGAATGGCGATGAAGTCTTTGATTCGTCCCGGAATCGGCCGCCACTTGTTGTGGATCACGCCCAGCGCCGCGTAACAGTTCTTCACCGAATCGGTGACGATCCGCAACGCCATCAGGTCGTAGACCTGATCGAACGCGATCTTCTGCCGCCGCAGCTTCTGAAATACGGAAAAGGGACGTTTGATGCGGCCTTCGATTCGCGCCGGAATTCCTTCGCGCCGCAGCTCGGCCTCGACGATCTGCCGGATCTCCTGCAGGAACTCTTCATTCGAATGCCGGCGCGATTCGATATTGCCGGTGATCTCGCGAAACGCGTCCGGCTCCAGGTATTGGAACGCCAGATCTTCCAGCTCGCCGCGCACTTTGCCCATTCCGAGCCGGTGCGCAATGGGCGCGTAAATCTCCAGCGTTTCGCGCGCGATGCGCTCGCGCCGCTCCGGGCTGAGATAACCCAGCGTCCGCATATTATGCATGCGGTCGGCGAGCTTCACCATCATAACGCGGATATCTTCCACCATCGCCAGCAGCATCTTGCGGAAGCTCTCGGCCTGACGGTCCTCGGCGGAATAGAAATCGATCTTGCTCAGCTTGGTGACGCCGTCGACACACCGGGCCACCTCATCGCCGAATTCCTTGCGGATGGTTTCCAGCTTGACGCTGGTGTCCTCGACGATGTCATGCAGCAGCCCGGTCTGCATGGCGACCGTGTCCATCCGCATATCGGCCAGGATATGCGCCACCTTCACCGGGTGAACCATGTACGGCTCGCCGGAGCTGCGCATTTGCCCCTGATGCCACTGCCGGGCAAAGCGAAACGCCTTCTCCAAAGCCGTCAGATCCTCTTTGGGCCGGTACTCACGGATTTTTGCCTCGAGGTCGCGATACAGTTGTTCCACCGGATCCGGAGGAGGTGGAACCGCAGGCAACTCCGAGGGAACGGCGGATTCGGACGGCACTTTCTTTAATTGTAGAACAGCCTGTCCAAACCCACTCGCGCGCGGCTCCAGTGATATACTTTGTTCCGATCTAAGATTTCCTGACCCAGGCCCATGTTACGGCCGGGCTACAAACTTCAGAGGAGAAAATATGCGATTCAGCTTAGTGGCTTCGCTTACAGGTTTGACGATCCTGGCGGCCGGCGTCGCGCTGGCGCAAGGCGGTGGCAAAAAAGGCCCGCCCCCACCCGCCCTGCGTATGACCAGCTCATCGTTTTCGGACGGCAGCGTGATTCCCGACAAGTACACCCAGCAGGCCGGCCCCGACGCAGTTTCGCCCGAGCTCACATGGTCGGATGTGCCGCCCGGAACACAAAGTTTCGTGCTGTTGCTCCATGATCCGGACGTCGCGATTGCCAAGAAACTGGAAGACGTCACCCACTGGATTGCCTGGAATATCCCGGGCACCGCGACGAAGCTGCCGGAAGGCGTCAAGCCGGATGCCACCGGGTCGGACGGAATGGTTCAGGGCAAGAACCGGGGCGGCCGCGTCGGCTACATGGGTCCGGGCGCACCGGCGACCGCTCCCGAGCACCACTATACGTTCGAGTTGTTCGCGCTGGATACCAAGCTCGACCTCGGCCCCGACGCCTCGCGCGAAGACGTCATGAAAGCGATCGACGGCCACATCCTCGGCAAAGCCGTGTATGAAGGCCGTTTCCACCGCCACTAAACCCCTGAGTAGCGCCGGCGGCCTCGGCCCGCACCGGGTCTTGCCGCCGGCGTGCTGCCACACGAAGGAGACTCTTCCGGCATGTTACGCGCAACCCGCACCCTGCTCCTGGCGGCTCTGGCCGTCGCCGCGTCCCCACATCGTGCTGCCGCTCAGCCCAACGCCGGCAAGCAGGTTTACGTCGTCACCTATATCGACGTGTTTCCCAACTTCGCCGCGGAAACCGCCAAACAGTTGCAGCAATTCGCGGACGACAGCCGAAAAGACCCGGGTTGTGTGCGCGTCGAAGTCATGCGCGACGTCGAGCGCACCAACCATTTCAGTATGGTGGAAGTATGGCAGGACCGTAAAGCCTACGAAGCACATTTAGGCCTCGCGCACACCAAAACCTTCCGCGAGAAAATCCAACCCGGGCTGGGCAGCCCATTCGATGAGCGGCTCTATTTTCTGCTGCAGTAAAGGGGGCGCCATGTCCCGACGCGATCATCTCGTATCCCGCCGCAGTTTGATGGCCGGCGCCGGGCTCGCCGCTTCGGCGGCGCTCGGCCAGCAACCTTCCAAGTCCGTCTGGAGCGCCGAATATACCGCCCGCAAAGGCTCGGTCTCGCTCGCCATGTTCCGCAAGCGCACGGCTGCGCCGAAGCCCGGCGACGCGCCGCTCCCCGTGCTTTTCCTGGTCCACGGTTCCTCGATCTCCTCGCGGCCGAGCTTCGATCTCACCGTTCCCGGACACGGCGAGTATTCCGTCATGAACACCTTCGCGGGCTACGGCTTCGACGTCTGGACGATGGACCACGAGAACTACGGCCGCTCCAGTCAGACCGACGGCAATTCCGATATCGCGAGCGGCGTCGAAGATCTGAAAGCCGGCTTTGATTTGGTCGTTCGCGAAACCGGGCAGCCCAAGGCGCACATCTTTGGCGAATCTTCGGGCGCGCTGCGCGCCGGCGCGTATGCCATGGCGCATCCCGACCGCGTCGACCGCCTGGTCTTCGGCGCCTTCACATATAAGGGCGACAACTCCCCGACCCTGAAAGAGCGCGCCAAGCAGCTCGATTATTACCGCACCCACAACCGCCGCCTGCGCGACCGCACCATGATCCGCAGTATCTTCACGCGCGATAAGGCCGGTACCAGCGACCCGGCGCTCGGCGAATACCTGGCCGACCAGGAATTGAAATTCGGCGACCAGGTCCCCACCGGCACTTATCTCGATATGACCGCCAACCTGCCGGTCGTCGACCCCGCCAAGGTGCTCGCGCCCGTGCTGCTGATTCGCGGCGAGTATGACGGCATCGCCACCGTCGACGATCTGACTGCATTCTTCAAGCAATTGCCGAACGGCGATCGGCAATTCGTGATTCTGCCGGGAATGGCGCACTCGGTCGTGCTCGGGTTGAACCGAAAGCTGTTCTGGCACACCATGCGCGCGTTCCTCACCATGCCTCCATTGGAGAAAACATGAGAAGCCTGTTCTTTTTCCTGGCTGCTTCGGCCGCCGCCTACGCGCAAAACGAAGCGCCGAAAGTCACTGGACCGGTTCCCGCAACGGCCGATTCGCATCCTTTTCTCGCCGCGAATCAGAACCTCGATCCGCTCGACCTCTCGAAGGTTGGCTACGTGGAAGAGGAGTTCCTCATCAGCGGCACGGCGAACGTGTATGACTGGGCCGCCGACGGTTCGCTCAAAACGAAATGGAATAACGCGCCGTACACCACGCGCATTCTGGTCCGGCGGCCGGCCGATGCCGCGCGCTTCAACGGGACAGTCGTCGTCGAGTTGCCCAATACGGCCCGCCGTTTTGACTGGACGATGCTGTGGGGGTACGTCCACAATTATGTGACCGACAGCGGAGCGGCGTGGGTCGGTATCACTATGCCGGGCGCGATTCAGGGCTTGAAGAAGTTTAATCCGGCTCGGTATGCCGCGGTGTCGTTCGCGAATCCGAATCCGAGCGAGGCATGTCCCTCAGTCGGGCGCGGCGGCAACGGGCCGGCGGACGTCGAAGATGGATTGCGCTGGGACGCCATCACGCAGGTCGGCGCGTTGCTGAAAAACGGCAATCTGCCGGGCCTCAAAGCGCAACGCGTATTCCTGACCACGCAGGGCGCGGACGCGATCACCTATGCCGAAGACATTCAGCCGCGGGCCAAAGTGTACGACGGCTTCGTGATCAAGAGCCCCGGCGGCGCGACGCGGATCAGCCGCTGCTCCGCCCAACCCCCGCAAAAGGAGCTCCACAGCGTCGGGGTTCCGGTGATCGGCGTGCTGACCCAAGGTGAAGTGGTCGCTTCGCAGCCGTTCCTGCGTGAAGACAGCGACAGTCCCGCCGACCGTTTCCGCCTCTACGAAATCGCCGGCGCCGCCCACATCGACGCCGCGCCGTACATTGCGCTGCCTACCGTGGCGGATCAGAACACCGCCGGCCAGGCGCAAGGGACGCCGCAATGGCCGTTCAACGCGCGCTGCGAGCCCGAAATCCCGCTACAGCAGTTTCCGTTGCAAAGCTATATTTTGAACGGCGCGTTCGCCAATCTCGACGCCTGGGTTCGCAACGGCACGGCTCCGCCGCATGCCGAGCGCATCGCGGTCAAGGACGGCAAAGTGGCGCTCGATGAATCCGGCAACGGCCTCGGCGGTGTGCGCAGTCCTTACGTGGACGTCCCTACCGCCACCTATTTCACGACCGCCCCCGGCCCCGGCACCTGCCGTGAGCTCGGCTACGACGTCAAATTCGATTGGGCCCGCCTCGACGCCATGTACGGCAACTACAAGAAGTATTCCGCCAAGGTCGCCCAGTCAATCGACCGCATGGCGAAGGAACGGTACATCACCGAAGCCGACGCCAAGCGGATGCGCGCCGAGCTGATCGGCTCCAGCCGCTAGCGGCCAGTGGCGCCGGCGATCTTGTCGCCGGCGTGCCGTGGTCACCCCTTTGACTTCTGTCCCTTTTCGATATATATACTTCAATATATATCTCGATGAAGACCGACCCGGCTCCCGAATCCCTCCTCCCCCTCAAGCCCAACTGGTTCCACATCCTGCTCTCGCTCGCCGATCAGGAACAGCATGGCTACGGCATCATGCAGGAGGTGCTCGACCGCAGCGGCGGCAAGATCCGGCTTTGGCCGGCTACGCTCTACGGCACACTCCAGCGGTTGATCGAGGCCGATCTCATCGAAGAGTCACGCCGCCGCCCAGCAGCCACTCACGATGATTCCCGCCGTCGTTATTATTGCCTCACGGCGTTTGGGCGCCGGGTGCTGGCTGCCGAAAGCCGGCGCCTCGAAGACCTGGTCCGCGTCATTCGGTCCAAGCGAAGCCTGCTGCCGCGGGAGACGGAGGCCTGAATGCTCGAAGCGCGCGCCCTCACGAAATACTACAGTCATACGGCTGCCGTTCGGGGCGTCAGTTTCACGATTGAGCCGGGAGAAATCCTCGGCTATCTGGGCCCGAACGGCGCCGGAAAGAGCACCACGGTCAAGATGCTCACCGGGCTCATCGAGCCATCGCAGGGCCAGATCCTGTACAACGGCCGCAGCGTGCACGACGATTTTCCGGCCTTTCAGCGGCGCATCGGCTACGTCCCCGAGGAAGCGCACCTCTATCCGCACCTTACCGGCCGCGAATATTTGCAACTGGTCGGGCGATTGCGCGGCATGCCGCGCCGCGTGCTCGATCCCAAGATGGACGAGTTCCTCCGCCTGTTCTCGCTCTGGGATGATCGCCACGATCCGCTTTCGTCCTACTCGAAAGGCATGCGCCAGAAAATCCTGCTCTCGGCCGCATTGCTGCACAACCCTGAGATTCTGATTCTCGATGAGCCGTTCTCGGGTCTCGACGTCACCTCCGCCATGACGCTCCGCAGCCTCATTCGCGGGCTCGCCGGGCAGGGAAAGATCATCCTCTATAGCTCGCACGTGCTCGAAGTCGTCGAGAAGGTTTGCTCCAAGGTCGTGATTCTGCGCAAAGGCGAGGTGGTTGCGTATGACTCCATCGGTCACCTCCGCGATCTCATGAGCCAGCCCTCGCTAGAAGGCGTCTTCGCCCAACTTGCCCAGGTCGAGGATAGTGACGCGCTTGCCGGAAAGATTCTCGACGCGATGCAAACCGGATCCGAAGGCCCGAAGCCGCCGGCCGGTCTCCGGGCCTGCCGTGCCATTGCCGGCGCTTTGCCGCATGAATTTCAGAACGTCCATGGCGAGGATCTGCTGCAGACGGCCGAAGATCTCGGCCCCAGCCAGGGCTTCTCTGGAACGGCTCGCCTTCTCGCCGATCTCGCGATCCGGGTCCCACTCGAATACTTTGCCGAATTCCGCAAGGATCTCCGCTACGCCTTGCGCATGCTGGCGCAGTCGCCCGGGTTCACCGCCGTCGCCTTGATTTCGCTCACTCTCGGCGCCTGTATCGCCACCTGCGCGCTCAGCGAAATGAATGGCATGGTGTTGCGCGACGTCCCAGTCGTCACCCAGCCAGGTGAATTGGTCGCTTTGCAAATGCCGGTTTCGTATCCCGATTACAAACGCTATCGCGACGACAACCGGGTGTTTGCTTCCACCATGGCGTACCTGGCGCCCACGCCCTTCAGCGTGACCTTCGGCGGCCCGTCTGAACGCATCTGGGGCCACCTCGTGACGCCTTCCTATTTCACGACCCTGGGCGTGCATCCCGCGTTGGGCGCTTTTTTTAACGACCAGCCGGGCGATGCCCCGTCCGTCGTGGCCAGCTATCGTTTCTGGCAGTCGCATCTGAATTCCAATCCATCGGCCGTCGGAAAGATCCTCCGCATCAACGGGCAAACTGCCACGCTGGTCGGCGTCGCGCCGGCCGGCTTCACCGGCCCGTCGCCCATTCTCTATCCCGCCGATCTCTGGATGTCCCTCTCCGGCGCTGCACCCGCTGCGCCGGAACTCGCCGGCAATACGCTCGAGCGGCGGGACCGCGCGCTCTTCCGCGTCACCGCCCGCTTAAAACCCGGCATGTCGATGGCTCAGGCCGAAGCAGCGCTCGATACCATCGCGCGCCACATTGAGCAGGATTCCGCCGACGTCGATCGCCACCGTCCCGGCCGGCGAGTCACGCTTTTGGACGGCGGGAAGATGCTGCAGTTCCGCACGCAGGATAAGCCCTTCTTCAGCTCGTTCCTGCTGCTGATCGCCGGTTTAATGGTGCTGATCCCCTGCACCAATATCGCGAATATGACTCTGGCGCGAGCCAACCACCGCCGCCGCGAAATCGCTGTCCGCCTGGCGGTCGGCGCCAGCCGCGCCCGCCTCGTCCGCCAGTTGTTGACCGAAAGCATGCTTCTCGCCGCCATCGCCGGCGCCCTCGGGTTCCTCGGCTCGATGTGGCTGATGCACGCCATGGCCCAACAGAAAATGCCGTGGTATCCAATGCCGGTCGGTTATGATTTTCAGCCGGACGGGCGGGTTCTGCTGTTCGCCCTCGCCCTCATGATCTTCACCGGCCTGGCGTTCGGCCTCGCGCCCGCTCTGCAAGCCACCCGCACCGACATCCTGCCGGCCTTAAAGGAGGGCGGAACGGTACTCATCCGCCGCCATCGCCGCCTCAGCCTGCGCAACCTCTTGATCGTTTCTCAGGTTGCCGGCACATTGACGCTGCTCACGATTCTTGGGTTTCAGTCCTTCGGAATTCAGACCACACTGGGAGTTCAGCAGGGTTTCGACCTGAAGAACCTTTACATGATTTCGCTCGACCCGATTCGCGATGGTTGTTCCGCCGACCAATCCGCGGCGGTGCTCCAGAAGGTGCTCGATCGTGTCAAAGCGCTGCCCTCCATCACCGCGGCCACCCTCACCGAGTCCGTTCCCGTCTCCATGCCGGGCATCCCGCTGCGGATTCTCCGGCCCGACGCCGCGAACTCCAAAACCGTGCTGACCGCCCTCAAACACATGGTCGGCCGCGATTACTTCGCGACGACGGGCATCCAGATTCTGCGCGGCCGCAGCTTCGATCGCGAGGACGAGACCGGCGACTCCGGCAAAATCGTCGTCAGCGAGGCCTTGGCTCACCAGTTCTGGCCGAACGAGGATCCTCTCGGCCGCCAGATCGAAATCGCCGGAACTCCGGTGGCCGCCAACCCCATCGCGGTTTTGCCCTGGAACGTCAATGATCGCGCGGGCGCTTTGGAAAACGGCCGCCACGTCTTCGAAGTGGTTGGCGTGGTTCGCGACGTCGCCGAAGGGCTGGTCGTGCAGAAGCCGCGCCCGGCCATCTACTTCCCGCTCACTCCGGCCGATTACCGCCAGCCGCTGCTCTCCGGCATTACGCTGATCGTGCGCGCCGCGCCAGGTGCCGATGCGCTCACCGTCGTCCGCCGTGAAATTTCCGCGGTCGATTCGCGCCTCATGCCCTTCGATGCCCGGAGCATGGCTGACCATATCGACCGATTCATGTCGCCGCTTCGCACCGCGTCTTGGACCTACGGTTTCATGTGGTTTTTTGGATTGATTCTCGCGGCCGTCGGTCTGGCCGGCGTGACGGCCTACTCGGTAACGCACCGCGGCCATGAGATCGGCATCCGCCTGGCGCTTGGCGCCGCCAGAAAGGACGTGCTCGGCCTCGTGATGAAGGATGGCGCCATCCTCGTGGCTGCCGGCATGAGCCTCGGGCTCGCTGCCGCATGGGCCGTCACTCGCTTTATGAGCGCCATCAATGCCACTGCCGGCCAGGTCACTTCCACTAGCACCTCCGATCCACTCGTCCTCTTCGGTGCTCCGTTCATGCTCGCCGTTCTGGCCTTGCTCGCCTGCTATTGGCCCGCTCGCCGCTCGCTCCGCATCGATCCGGCGATTACCTTGCGGCAGGAGTAGATCGTCCATGCGAGACTGGCTGCGCGAAACCCACGGAACTCAGTTCGAGCTGCTGCGCCACTTCCTCCTCCGCTTCTTTGATAGCGAGATCGTCACCGCTCCGGGGCAAACCAGTGCCGTCCTGATCGCCGTCGTCTCGTTGTGTCTTCCTTGGTTCCAGGTGCTGATCGGCCCGATCAAACAGAAATATGCGTACCTCTCCACTCTCGCAGTGCCCGGACCTTATCGCGAGGCGGTGCGTGCCGACGAGTTGTGGCTGCTCACACTCGTGATGTCCCTGGTCGGGCTTCTGACCGCGATCAAGTGGCAGTCCCTGTTCCCAGACATCCGTGATTACCGCAACCTCGGTGCGCTCCCGCTGCGCGCGCGCCAGATCTTCGTCGCCAAGCTGCTGGCTTTGATGATCGTTGCCGCTGCTGCTCTGATCCTCGTAAACGGTCCGCCCAGTACCGCGTTTCCCGCGTTGTCCGCAAGCCGGTGGGCATTCCATTCCGCTCCCGGCGCACGGATGCGCGCTTACGCCCTAGCCTCGCTCGCGGGCAGCGGCTTTTTCTTTTTTGCTTTGATTGCGCTCCAGGGCGTGCTGCTCAACCTGCTCCCTCCGCGTGCTTTTGGCCGCCTGACGGGTTTCCTGCAAGGCCTGCTTGTCGGGCTCATGCTCGCGCTCCTGGTTTTGAGCTTTTCGATTCAGCCCCAGATCGTGCGCGCTCTCATCCAGCCGCCGTGGGCGGCGTGGCTTCCGCCGGTGTGGTTCTTGGGATTGTGCCAGAGCGGCTCCGGAGATCCCGACCCCTTCATGCACGCCCTCGCGCACCGCGGCCTAGTCGCGCTCCTGGTTGCCATCGCGCTCGCACTCTGCGGGTATTTCGTCAGTTACCGCCGCCATAGCACGCTTTTACTCGAAGGCGCGAAAGGCCGCATGAAGGACCGGCGCTCGCCCGCCCTCCCCGGCTGGTTGCTGCCGGACCCTCGACAGCACGCCGTCGTCGGATTCATCCTCCAAACCGTCGTGCGCAGCAGTCGTCACCGCATGATGCTGATGGGCTATGGCGGCCTGGCCGGCGCGGTTGTGCTGAGTGGAGTGCTCGGTATGGGAAGCTTCGTCGGCCGCGAGCGCCTCCTTACCGCTGGCTTCATCTATTTCCATGTCATCGCATTGCTGTTCCTGTTGCTCGGCGCGCGCCACCTGTTCTCCATTCCCACCGAATTGAAGGCGAACTGGCTCTTCCAGATCACGGAAGCCGAAGGCCGATCGACCTGGCTTCAGGCTGTCGACCGCTTCGTTCTGTTTTGGTTCGCGCTGCTGATCCTCGCGCCCGTTCCGCTAGAGATCCGCTACCTGGGCTGGCGCGGTCTCGCGGAACCCGCGCTCCTGGGCGCCGCGGGCCTGCTCGCGTACGAATGGACGTTCTCGTCGTGGAGTAAGCTGCCCTTCACTTGCTCCCATCTTCCGGGCAAAACGCCCGGCTGGATTCTCGCCATCCAGTTTTTTGCTTTGCTTACCCTGGTCCCCCTGTTGAACGGCGTACTGCTCGCGATCTTGCAAAATCCGCTCGTTACCGTGATCGCTTTTGGCGCCGTCGGTGCGGCCTGGACGCGCGTCCGTGGCCTTCGCCAGGAAGGCCGGTCCGACATTCGCCTCAAATACGAAGAACTCCCCGACGCGGCGGTTCACTCCCTCAACCTCCTCCGCGGCTAAGCTGGACTGACGCCGGCGGCCAGAAAATCTCGCATCCTCCGAATGGTGGACAACATTGGGATTGATCCGCCCGTATGCCACTCGTTACACTTCAGTTGTGAAGGCAATAATGATGACGGAGTGGGCACAGTGGCAAGGTGAGGTTGTCGACGGCGAATTCCACCTTGATCGCTACCTGGGTGGTGGCGCTCACAGCGGCGTATTTCAGACGGAATTCCGCGGACAAAAGGCGGCCATCAAGATTCTCTCCGACGAGCCCCGGCACGAGTGGGGCGCGGAGCTGTCGCATCCGAACCTGATCCGGATCTTTCGCACCGGACGATGGCAGGTCGACGACCACCCGATGCACTACGTAGTGATGGAGGCGGCGGACGAAGTCCTGTCGCAGGTGATCGCCGAGCGCCCTCTCACGGCCGAGGAAGCGCGCGAGATGCTGACCCCCGTGCTGGAGGCGGTGAGCTATCTTCACGGCCGCGGGCTGGTCCATGGCCGCATCAAACCTGGCAACATCGTGTCGGCCGGCGAGCAGCTGAAGGTA
>Ga0335079_10002658_pt1 | contig 20576 bp, 14 predicted proteins | sample Lox_Sample_33_FD_206719 | JGI IMG/M metagenome (GOLD analysis project Ga0335079, IMG submission 206719) | Soil microbial communities from Loxahatchee National Wildlife Refuge, Florida, United States - Lox_Sample_3.3 | ecosystem: Environmental > Terrestrial > Soil > Wetlands | place: USA... | reverse complement strand
CAAGGAAGATCACGAACACGCCGGAGGCCAGCAATTCGTTGGCTTCGCCGAAGGTCCGGTGCAGCGACGACGGCAGGCTCTCGCGAAGGCGATCCTGCGGCGGCGCGGGGAGCGCGTAGATACTCAACAGGTTGAGCAGAATGGCAACGGTCAGCCACGGCGCAATGATGACCATGCCGAATTGGCTGACCAGGATGCCCGCGAGAACATTGCCGGCAACAAACGTGGACGACGCGCACAGCCGGACGTGGCCGTAGTCGAAGCCAAAGCGCTCCGAGAGCCGGACACTCACGCTTTCCAGCAGCGGCGTGACGGCGCCCCCTGCCACGTTTGCCGGAACGACGACCATGAAAATCAGAAACGCGCCGCTCGCCCAGTTGAGCGCGCCATAGCCGGCCAGCATGATCGCGTAGAGAAGCAGCATCATGCCGCGGCGATCGTTGCGCGCGTCTGCCACGAGGCCGGTGACGGGAGCCACCAGCACGCGCAGCAGCATGCCGATCGCGAGCGTCGACCCGATCTGCGTCGGGTTCATGCCGCGCCAAGCGAGCCATGCACCGAAGAACGGCGTGTAGGCGCCGCCGACGAGGCCGGAGGCGCCCTGCGCCAGCGCAAGCTTGAGCGCGACACCGCGGATGCGCGCGAATGTTCCGGTTTCGGCACTCATGGAAAAATGATGTCGCTCCGCGACCACAATGGCCGACGAGTCAGCGTGGCTCAACCGGGTGAGGCGTTATTCCGCAGGCGGAAGCGGGGTGCGCGTGAAGCTCTGACGGATCGGCCCCGGCGGGCGACTGCCGAACGGAAGCGACACCAGATAGAGCAGCAGCGCGGCACTGAATGTCTGCCACGGCCACATCACGACGCAGCCAATCAGGATCAGCGCGGCGATCAGCACCGGCGCCTTCAGCCGCTTCGGCACGTACATGTTCTTCAGCGACAGCGTCGGGATGCGGCTGACCATCAGGAGCGAGATGAGCGCGATCCAGCCGCCGTTCAGGAACGGATCGTGGAAGAACGGCGCATGGGTCTGGAAGCCGAACAGCATGGGCAAGGTGATCAGGCAGGCAGCAGCGGGAGCCGGCACGCCGGTGAAATGGTTCGGCACCACGTGATCTTCGTCTTGCTCGGCCGCTTCCGTGTTGAAGCGCGCCAGCCGGATGGCGCAGCACACGCAGAACACCAGCGCGATGGTCCAGCCGGCGCCGCCACCCTGGTAGAGCGTCCACATGTAAACGAGCACGCTGGGCGCGATGCCGAAGCTCACGAGGTCGGCAAGCGAGTCGAGCTGCGCACCGAATTTGCTTTCGATCCCGAGCAGACGGGCGATGCGTCCGTCCAACGTGTCAAGCACGGCGGCCAGAACGATGGCGACCACGGCAGCCTGCCAATGCCCTGACAGCGCAAAGCGGATCGCAGTCGCGCCCGTGCAAAGCGCTGCAACCGTCAGCGCGTTCGGGATGAACTTGCTGAGCGGATGCTCTTCCAGCTCGGCGCGGATGGCCGCGATGCTACGGCGCTGTCGGTCCTGTCTCATTTCTGTCATTTTACGCATCAGACCAGCTCTGCCAATACGGTCTCTCCCGCCTTGACTCCCTTGCCCGGTTGGGCCCGCACTTTTGCGCCAGGTGGTAAATAAACGTCGACGCGGCTTCCGAACCGGATCAGGCCAATGCGTTCGCCGCGGCATACCATCTGCCCCCTTGAAAGCGCGCAAAAGATGCGCCGCGCCACCAGCCCCGCGATTTGAACCACCACGAGATCCCGGCCGTCCGCCAGCTTTAGCCGGATGGCCATGCGCTCGTTGTGCTCACTCGCCTTATCGAAGGAGGCATTGAAGAATTTACCGGGCCGGTAGGCAAGGCCCTCGACCGTCCCGGCTTCGGGCGCCCGATTCACATGAACGTGGAAAAACGTCATGAAGATGCTGAGGCGGGTACGGGGTTCAGGCCCCATATCTAGTTCCGGTGGCGGCGGCGCTTCTACAACCGGTAGCAGGATTCCATCCGCCGGGCTGATGATAAGGCCCGGGCCCGAGGGTGTCTGCCGCTCCGGATCGCGAAAAAATGAGATGACCCACAGGGTCACGGGCAACGCGATCAGACCCCACCAGCCAAAGGCCGCGACGAGGATCGCGTTGACGAGGACGGCCGGGACAATGAACGGCCAGCCCTGCGGGTGGATGGGGATTCGCAATTCCTAAAGTCCGCCGGTTAGCGCCAGCCAAGGGGCGGACGCATAATCCCTCCAGCCGCCGAACTCAATTGGCGACGGGGCCGTGGATTTCCAGAAGGGAACCGTCAGGCCGCCTTCGTCGTCGCGATGTAGCGATCGAGCACGCCATCCAGCACATCCAGCGGCACACGGCCGCAGTTGAGGCCCGCGTCGTGGAAATCCTTGATGTTGTATTTGGGGCCGAGCTGCTGCTTCGCTCGTTCGCGCGCCCGCGTCCAAACGGTGTGACCGATCTTGTAGCTGCAAGCCTGGCCGGCCGTTGAGCAGTAGCGCTCCACTTCGCGTGTAACGAAACCGGGCGCATCACCTTCCTGATCGATGAAATACCGGATCGCCTGTTCGCGGCCCCATTTCATGTGATGGATACCGGTATCGACCACGCAGCGGTTTGCACGGAAGAGCTGGAATTTCAGATAGCCGATGCGGCCAAGCGGATCGTCGTCATACATCCCGATTTCGTCGGCGAGCTGTTCGGCATAGAGCGCCCAGCCTTCGGCATAGCCCGAGAAACCGATCGTCTTGCGCAGAAGCGGCAGGTTTTTGTTGGCGAGCGCAAGGCCGCCCTCCATCTGATGCCCGGGCAGGCCTTCGTGGAACACGGTCGTGGAGAGCGCAAATCTTGGCCACTCGGCAGTGTCGTGCAGATTGAAATATACAATGCCCGGACGCGAGCCATCGATCGCCGGCGCCTGGCTGAACGCGGATGCTGCGCCCGGTTCGGTCTGCGGCGGCACGCGTCGCACTTCGAACGAGTATGGCGGAATGCGGTTGAACACCTGCGGCAGCTTCGGCTTGATCTCCGCCAGCCGCTGATTGCAGTAGGCGATGCAATCGGCCTTGCCTGCGTCTGTATTCGGATAGAGCTGCTTCGGGTCCTTGTAGAGAGCAGCGATCCTTTCCCCAACCGTTCCCTTTGTCAGGCCCTGCGCCTTGAGCAGCGCGTCGATGCGCGCGCTGATCTCTTTTGCCTGATCGAGACCCAACTGGTGGATTTCGTCTGGCGACATGGCCGTCGTGGTCGCCGAGCGAAGGGCTGCGGCGTAGAACGCGTCACCATCCTTGAACTTCCAGACGCCGGCGTCGTGCGTGGCCGTAGCACGCTGCCGCTTCGCTTCGGCGATCTGCCGGTCGAGTGCGGGTCCGATCTTCCCGTCATAAATCTTGGCGGCCTGCGCGGCGTAGGAATCGGGCAGTCCCTTCGCCTTGGCGCGCTTGGCAATCGACGTGACGAGCAGAGACTTGTCGGCCGTCGTGCGCGTTGCGGTCAGCTGCTCGAGCGTGCGGTCGAGCAGAAAGTCCGGCGGCACGACGCCGAGGGACGAATCATGCTTCATGCGCTCGGTGTCGTCATCGAGTTGCGTGGCAAATCCATCGATGCGCGCGATGTAGGCATCCGCATCGGCGGCCGTTTCGATCGAGTGCTTGGTGTCCATGAAATCCGGGAAGGACTGATAGACGCCTGTCAGCTGACTCACGACATAGGGCGACGGGCTGAACGCCGATCCACCGAACGGGAACGCGCCGACCGCCGCGCGGCTTTCGCCCACATAGACAAGCGTGTCGTAGTTCACGCGGTCCATGCCGGTGAGCTTGCCGGCATCGATGGTTTTCAGCCGCGCAAGCTGGCTGGCGTTTGCTTCCTTGTCTGCCGCGACGCCGGCGAGGGATTCATCATGCAGCCTGCTTTTGAGGGCCGCATTCTCGCCCTTGTCCATTCCGAGGAAGGTGGCCGCTTCCGGATTGCGCTGCAGGTTCTCCTTGAAGAATGCATCGAACAGCACGTCGAGCTTCGCCGCTTCGGTTGGCGTGTCCGCGCGCGCGACAATGAACAGATCGGGGAGGGCCAAAGGTGTTGCCAGCGCAGCGGCGGACGCGAGCAGATGGCGGCGACTGAGCATGGGTAACCCCTTCGGTTTGGCAGGCAGGCGAGCCTATCTGTCGCGATGCGACATCCGCAACGCATCCCATCGCCGCGCTCACGAATCCGTGCTCGGGAGCCGAAAAACCAGGGACCTGCGGGTCGTCTTGCCATTCGGCCTCGGCTTCAGTATCTCGTGCCGCCGGAGGCCGCCTTAGCTCAGCCGGTAGAGCAACGCATTCGTAATGCGTGGGTCGGGTGTTCGAGTCACCCAGGCGGCACCAGCTTCAACAGGTTGATTCCCCTTTCTCTTTCCGGGCAGCTTGAGCCGGTATATCGATGCCGGGCCGTCACGTGTGGTCTAAGGCATGGGGAGACATGCGAAGCGGACGCTGGTTTGCGGCATTCAGCAGCGCGACCCTGGTCGCCGGATTGCCGGCTGCGGCCGCCGGAACCGGCGCTTCGCATGTGCTGATCACCAAGGCGCTGAAGTCGACGCCTGAGCGGCTTGCGACGTTGACCATGCCGCCGGGATTTCACATTGCAGTTTGGGCCGAGAATCTCGGGCAACCGCGTGTCGTTGCAGTTGCGCCGAACGGAAATGTCTACATTTCCGACACGCACGCCGGAACGATCATGCTGTTGCGCGGCGGTGAGGTTGCCACATTCAAGAACCTTGTGCGGAAGAAGAAGGACGTTATCGGACTGGCAGTCTACAAAAACCATCTCTACTACGCGACCGCGCGGGAAATATTCGCCTCGCCCATCGGCACCGATGGCGGCCTCGGACCCGAACGGCTGATCGCGAAGAATCTGCCGCCGACCGGCGAACTTAACGACCGTACCATCGCCTTTGGTCCCGACGGTTGGCTGTATGAGTCGGTCGGTTCCAATTGCAACGATTGCCAGGAAACGACCTCGGAGAGCGCGACCATCGTCAGGATGCGGCCCGACGGCACACGCCGCGAAGTGTTCGCATCGGGCTTGCGCAACACCATCGGTTTTGCCTGGCAGCCGGGCGCAGACGAGCTGTACGGCTGGGACAACGGCGTCGATGGGCGTGGTGACAATGATCAACCGGAAGAGTTGAATCGCATTGAGAGGGGCAGGAATTACGGTTGGCCCTACGTGTTGGGCAACGGTGAACTCAATCACAGCCGGACTCCGCCGCACGGAACGCTCGAAGATTGGGATCGCAAGAGCGTTCGGCCCGCGCTCATTTACACGGCGCATTCCGCCAGCATGCAGATGCTGTTCTACACGGGCTCCCAATTCCCGCATGAGTATCGCGGCGATGCATTCGCAACGATGCACGGCTCGTGGAATCGCGATCCGCCGAGCGGATACGAGATCGTCCGCGTCCATTTCCGCGGCGGCAGGCCGGTGAGCGTTCGGCCATTCGTGACGGGGTTTCTCGCACACACCGGGACGCGAAGCTGGGCGCGCTTTGCGCGGCCATTTGGCCTTGCCCAGATGCCCGACGGATCGCTCCTGATGGGCGATGATCAGAACGGCATCCTCTACCGCATCACCTATTCGCCCTGACCAAGGGTGGCTTCAGCGCAACAGTCATATCGGTTGACGATATCAAATAATTGAATCACCCCGCTCACCCCTTGAGGTTGTATTACAATATTGTCATATGGCAGGGTTTGGAGCGATCAACTTTCGGGGCGGCAGAAAGGGGAACCGGGATATGCCGCAAACGCCACCAACGGAATTGCGGCTGGAGCTTGATCGCATTGAAACGGCCATCGAGCACGGGCGCCTTAAGGGTATCGAGGACCTTTCGCGACTTGAACCGCTCGTCCTGGAGGCGGCCGCGCAGTCGCCCGATTGCCACCCCATTGCACGCGTCGCTCGACTTTTGACACGCGCCAAGGCGAAGGATGCCGCCTGCCAACTGTTGGAGAAGGCACACGAGATGTCGCCGGACAGCGAGTTTGTCGGTCTCGCGTTGGCGAACGCGCTTGCCGAAAACGGCAAGATCCTTCGCGCGTTTGACGTGCTGAATGGCTTTGTCCGTTCCAACTCGTGCAACGCGGTACTGCTGTCACGCGCCGCCGAATTGAAATTCAAGCTTGGCGATGTGGAGGAAAGTCTCAAGCTCCATTCGAAGGCGACCGCGTGCGACCGCAATCGTACTGGAGGCCTCGTCAACGCACTCCTTGCGGCAGGCTATCACGAGGATGCCCTGGCCGAAGCGCGCAGATTGTTCGTTTCACCACCAGCCGATGCCGGTTTGTGCTTTTCAGCAATTGCCGCAATTGTTCGCTTCTCGAAGGACGAGGACGAGGTTGCGCGCGCCCGCATCGCTTTTCTCGCCTTGTTGGGGGCCGACGCAACGGGCGGACTGTGGCGAGCAAGATTGTACCGGGCCGAGCAGCGTCTTGATCGCGCGGTAGCCGAAGCCGATCGATGTCTCGGCCAATGGCCGGGGAATCCTCTGTTGCTGAAAGAAAGGGCCGTGGCAGCGCTGTCTGTCGGGCATTGGGGCCGTGACGCCGCAATGTTGCAGGAAGCTGTCGCCGTCGCCGACGATGCTACGGATTTGAGGCAACGCCTCGAAACAGCGAATGCCTTGCTTGCTGAATTCGGGGGATCGCTAGAGCAAGCCGCGGCGCGGCCGCAACAATTTGCGAGCATTAGATCGCCCGAGAGCGTGTTCGAACTTGTCGCCCATGCGAAAGCGCTCCGTCGGCAGCCGCAGGGCACCGGGCTTGTCATGATTGCGCATTCGCTCACCGCCGGCGGTGCCGAGCGCATCGTCGCCGACACTTTCCGCCGCTTGCGCGCTGACGCACGCTTCGACTGGGTCAAGCTCTATCTGTTCAACCTGTCGCATGACTCGAACAGCGACTTCTATCTGCCGCTGACCGGACTGCGAGCGGCGGAGCCCATTGTCCTCGATCGGAATTGTGAGCTTCAGAAACCCTTTCATTTCCTTCCGCCGGACTTGGGCAAGACAGCCCAGGCGATCTACAACCAGATTGCGTGCGACAAGCCCGACATCGTGCATGCATCGCTCGAGCCGCTCACGCTTAGTGCCGGGTTCGCCGCTCTTCTGGCCGGCGTGCCGAGAATTGTGCTGCACACGCACAACATGAGACCGACAACGCTCTATCGCGAATCGACGACAGCGCCGCGCTGGCGCGATTGCTATCGATCGTTGCTTTCGCAGCACGGCGTGTCGCTCATTGGGTGCGCCGCGGCCTCGATCGCCGACTACGCCGACTGGATCGGCCTGCCCGACAAAACCAATCTTCATGTTGTCTATAATGGGCTGAACTTCGACGAATTCCGTCCCCAGAATCCCGACGCGGCCGGCGCCTTGCGTGACGCTCTGAATATCCCCCGCGATGCGACTGTTATCGGAACCGCGTTCAAGTTCCGCGCCGAGAAGCGGCCCCACCTTTGGGTTGACGCGGCGCGCGGCGTTCTGGATTGGCGGCCAGATTGCCGTTTCATTATGTTTGGAGACGGGCCGCTTCTGGCTGAGACGCAGGCGTACATCGACCGTCTCGGTCTTGCGCAACACTTCACTTTGCCGGGCCTGGTAGCCGATCTGCATCGGTGGCTACCGATGCTGGATCTCTTTCTCCTTTGTTCGAGCTGCGAGGCATTGCCCAATGTTCTTCTGGAGTCCCAGGCGGCCGGCGTGCCTGTTATTGCGCACCACGTCGGCGGCATCGGAGAAACGATGATCGACGGCAAGACTGGAGTACTTGTTCAGGAGGATTCCGCCGCTGCGCTGTCATCTGCGGTTCTGAAAGCGATCAGCGATCCTTTCTGGCGTCTGCGCGCATCCAAGGACGGGCGAGCATTTGTGCGCAAGCGCTTCAGCCCCGAGAATATGATCGAAAATCTGTCTGCAATTCTCCTGCACCAGGACGACTGCGGCGCGCCAGCAGCTCGAATTGCAGCCGCGGGGGCTTGACGCCCCCGCGCTTGAACGGACGCACATCGATCAAGTGGTCCTTACTTGGTCGGCTTGATCAGGCCGAGAAGACCGTGCGTTTCGCCATCTGTACCGGCGGAGAACGTGACCGTTGCTTTGCCTGGCCCGGGATCGAGCGCCCACAGACCGTCGATCTTGAGCGGCTTGCCCCTTTTGTTGCTCACGGTGCCGATGAAAGTGCCGTTGGCGGGATCATAGACGTTGATTTTGCCGTCACCGAAATTGCCCACCAGCAAATCGTTGGCGAAGGTTCCGAAGTTCGATGGCGCGATCGCCATGCCCCAGGGCGCATTCAGAAGGCCCTTGGCGATCAGCTGCGTCTGCAACACGCCGCTCGTGTCGAACACATCGATGTAACCCAGACCCTTGCCATCGATTTCATCGCCGCCATGCTTCTCGCGCTTCGCGAAGGCCACATAGACATTGCCATTCAGGACCGCGACGTTGAAAGGCGCGAAATTCTTTGGCAGGTCAGGATCGGTGAAGCTCCCGATCGGCGTAAAGGTGGTGTCGAAGATCTGCACCTGGTTGTTGGTGAAATCCGCCGCCAGCAGGTGCTTGTGCACGGTATCGAGCGCAAGACCCTTGTAGACCGAGCCCTGGTCCGACCCGTTGTAGCCAATGAGCGCATTGTTGGTGTCGACGGATGGTGCCCAGCCGGAAATCACGCCGGACTCGGAATCGAAGAGGAAGTAGGCGCGGCCCGACGTTGCGCCTTCTGTCAGTTCAAAATCGATTCCATTGGGCACGGCGACAATGCCTGTCGGAACGCCATCCGGGATTGTCACGACGGGGAATTGCAGAACGCCGCTCGTGCGATCGTAAAATGTGGATTTTCCGGTCCCGTTGTCCGACACCCATACCGGCGCGCTGTCGGTGACTTGCGCCAGGCCCCACGGATTGACGAGATTGGGATCGGTGTTGGGCGCTATTCCTGGCTGGTCGGCGACCAGCGGCGATATCTTGTAGCCTGCCGCAAACGCCGGCAATGCAACCAAAGCAATTCCAAACGCAAGAGCGAGATAAGGCTTCATCAAATCCTCCCCGTGTGATTTGACCCGCAGGCGCGGGCGCGACGCCGCCTCCGCTGAAACACTGTCACTCAACTTATGGTCTGCCAAGATGGACTGGGCGCATAGCGCTTACGCGCCGTTCAATTCCGTGTCACAGAATTGTCCGGAACGAGGAACGAACCGACGCCGCGTGCGGCGATGCCAGGGCCAGTGCAACATCGGGCCGTCCAGCGCCAGACGTTGAGGGGCAAAGCGCAATCATGACTCGCCACGTCAGATGGACGGTAGGGACTCTGCTTGCGGGACTGCTGGCGCTTGCGGCGTGGCCAACCTACGTCTGGCTCAAATCCGAAGCGGTGATCGGGCAGCGATATACGCTGCCGCGAAGCTTGGTTCAGGCAGACGCGAACCCGGCTGCGCTGGCCCGCGGCGCGCGGGTGGTGCGGCTGGCCGGCTGCACCGGCTGTCACGGGCCCGACCTTCGTGGCCGGTCTTTGCGCGATGCCGAAATCCCGATTGTCGCATCCAATCTGCGCGCCCTTACCGCGAGCGAGACAGACGAAGCGTTCGACCTCGCCATCCGCCGTGGATTGCGGACCGATGCAAGCAGTCTCTGGATCATGCCGTCGCAGAGCTATGTCTACATGCACGACAGCGACGTTGCCGCGATCCTCGGATATCTTCGCACGCTTTCACCATCCGGCAATCCGACGCCGCCGCCGGAGTTCGGCTTTGACGCTCGCAGCAAGATTGCCGAAGGGGAAGTGCAGCCGGTGGCTTCCATCGCCATGACACAGATGCCGGCCGTAACCTTGGGCCCGCATTATGACGGCGGCCGCTATCTGGCGATGATCGCCTGCGGGTCGTGCCACGGCGCCGACCTTTCTGGCACTGATCATGCCCCCGATCTGAACGTGACCACACGCTACACCCGCGAAGCGTTCTTCCAGCTCTTGCGACGCGGCTCCAACGCGCATGGCAAGTGGCTGCCAACGATGGGGCCCTTGGCACGGCAGCGCTTTCACATTCTCGCGGATTGGGAGATTGATCCGCTTTATGCTTATCTCGTCGCCCGCGCCCGTGCTCCAACGCAGGATCAACTGTCAGGCTCCATTCGATGACCGATCCGGCCTTTCATACGTTTTCCTGAGATGAGCGCTCATCCGACAATCCGCCTGAAATCTCGTGAAGGCCGCCGCGCCATCGCCGGCGCGCCATGGGTTTTCTCCAACGAGATCGACATGGACGCACGGACCAAGTCGCTCGTGCCGGGCACCCTCGTCAATGTGGTCCGCGCCGACGGCAACGATCTGGGCACCGGCTACTTCAATCCCAAGAGCCTCATTGCGGTCCGGCTTCTCGATCCTGTCGCCGACGCCGAAATCGGCGATGCGTTCTTCGCCTCGCATTTTGCCCGCGCTCTCTCTCGCCGCGCTGCACTCTTCCCCACGCATTGTTATCGGCTTGTGCACGCTGAGGGCGACGGCCTGCCGGGACTGACGATCGATCGTTTCGGCACAATCTTCGTCGTGCAGGTCACGACAGCCGGCATGGAATCGCTGATCGACCCGATGCTCGACGCATTGGACGAAGTTGTCTCTCCGGATTGCGTGATCTTGCGCAACGATGCATCTTCGCGCACGCTCGAAGGACTCGAATCATATGTCCGAGCGGCGCGCGGAGGAATTCCGGACCGCATCACTCTAAACGAAAATGGCGTGCGCTATTTCGCGGACGCCGCGTCGGGACAGAAAACCGGCTGGTATTTCGATCAGCGAGACAATCGCGCTTTCATGGCTGCGCTGGCAAAAGGCCGATGCGTGCTCGATTGCCACAGTTATACAGGCGGATTCGGACTGCTCGCTGCGCATGCGGGCGCGACGCACGTGACCTGCGTTGATTCTTCGGCGCCGGCACTTGCGCTTGCTTCGGCGGCGGCCGACGCGAACAGTCTTGTCGGCAAGGTCAAGTTCACGAAAGCGGACGTCTTCGACGAACTCGAACGGCTTGCTGCGGCCAATACGACGTTCGACATCGTCATCGCCGACCCGCCGCCCTTTGTGAAGTCGCGCAAGGATCTCGAGGCTGGAGCGCGTGCCTATCGAAAACTCGCCCGTCTTGCCGCATCCGTGACCGCTGCGAACGGATATCTTCTGTTGGCTTCGTGCTCGCACAACATGCCGCACGACCGGTTTCTCGAAGAATGCGCAATCGGCATCGCGCGGGCCGGGCGGCACGCTTCCAATATCCGCGATGCGGGCGCCGGTCCCGATCACCCGGTGCATTCCATGCTGCCGGAAACCGCTTATCTCAAGTCAATCGTGTTTGTGCTCGACTAGATGGCGACCTGCGCGCCCAACTCGACCACACGGTTGGGCGGCAGGCAGAAGAACCGCGCCGGCGACAGAGCGTTCGACGCAAGCCACATGTAGAGGGCGATCCGCCAGCGCGGCAGCGAGGGCCGCGACGATGGCACCAAGGCCTCGCGTCCCATGAAGAAGGTCGACGTATCCGCATCGAGGGCGAGGCCGCGGACGCGCGCCTGCTCCAGCGCGCGGGGCACGTTCGGCGTCTCAAAGAATCCGAAGCGTACCTTCACCTCGAAGAAGCCCTTGCCGATATTTTCCACCACAACGCGCCGCTTCGGCGACACGAATGGCTTGTCCTCGAACAGGACCGTCATAAGCACAACTCGTTCATGCAGCACCTTGTAGTGCTTGATGCTATGCAGCAGCGCGCCGGGCGCGACATCGGCGCGGACACTCATGAAGACCGCAGTGCCGGCGACACGATGGGCCATTTTGTCGGCGCGCTCCAGCAACAGATGGATCGGCAACGAGCTCTCGCGAATCTTGTCAAGATGAACGCGGCGGCCAAGTCGCCAGGTGTCCATCACCACGAAGACGGCGGCCGCCATGACGAGCGGCAGCCAACCGCCTTCGATGATCTTAAGCGAGTTCGCTGACAGAAAGGCGAGATCGACGAGCGCAAGCACACCAAACAGCGGAATGACCAGCCAGCGGCTCCAGTGCCACTGGCGCACGGCGACCGTGCCGACAAGAATCGTGCTCAGCACCATGACGCCGGTTACCGCAATACCGTACGCGGCTGCGAGGGCGCCTGAGCTCCGGAAGATCAGAACGATCAGGACGACGCCGACGCACAAGAGCGCATTTGCGGCGGGCACATAAATCTGACCCGATTCCGTCGCCGATGTGTGGCGGATTTCCATGCGCGGGAGCTGGCCGAGCTGCACGGCCTGCTTCGTGATCGAGAACACGCCCGAGATCACGGCCTGCGATGCAATGATCGTGGCGATCGTCGCGACAAAGACCAGCGGATAATGCGCCCAATGCGGGGCGACGGCGTAAAATGACACCTCCGTCTTGCGTGGATCGAGCAATAGGGCCGCGCCTTGTCCAAAATAGTTGAGTACCAATGCGGGAAGCACGATCGCCAGCCACGCGAACCGGATGGGGAATTTTCCGAAGTGGCCCATGTCGGCGTAGAGCGTTTCACAACCCGTCACGGCCAGCACCACAGAGCCGAGCGATACAAACGCCGTCCATGGTTCCCGCACAAACAACGCAACGCCGTAGGTCGGACTGAGCGCGGCAAGAATCGCCGGTGCCCTCATGATCGACACAAGCCCCAATGCGGACAGTGTGAGGAACCAGATCACCATCACCGGACCAAACAGGCCACCAACGAGCGCGGTGCCCCGTGATTGCAGCATGAACAGTGCTACAAGGATGATCAGCGACAGCGGCATCACGAGAGGCGCAAAGGCCGGGCTTTCCACGCTCAGCCCTTCAACGGCGCTCAATACCGAGATCGCAGGAGTCAGGACGCCATCACCGAAGAACAACGCAAGGCCAAGAATCGCCACGGTGGTGATCGCGAGCTTGGCGCGCTTGCTCAAACCAGGAGAGCGATGGGCAAGGGCTGACAACGCAAGCACGCCGCCCTCGCCTTCGTTGTCGGCCTGCATGATCAGGAAGACGTATTTGAACGTCACGACGATCATCAGCGACCAGAAGATCAACGAGATCACGCCAAAGATCTGCGCCTGGCTGGGCATGTGGCCGCCGGCGGCGAGAGCGGATTCGCGCACCGCATAGAGGGGGCTCGTACCAATATCGCCATAGACGACGCCCAGGGCAGCAAGCGTGAGTCCGGACGTGCGACGCCAGGACTTCCGGGCTGCGCCATGACCTTCGCCGGACGCATCCAGCGCGGCGGCTGCTGATAGTTCGCTAATCCCCAACTCCAATTTCTAGATCGTGACCTGCGTTCCCAATTCGACCACGCGATTGGGCGGCAAACGAAAGAACCGCGCCGGCGAAAGCGCATTCGAGACCAGGAAGATGTAGAGCCGCGTGCGCCAGCGCGCGAACACCGAATGTTCGGCCGGCACCAGCGTCTCGTGACCGATGAAGAACGTCGCCGTATCGACGTCGACGGCAAGCCCAAAACGCCGCGCATCTTCCAGCGCGCACGGCACGTCGACCCCTTCGAAAAATCCGTGATGGATGATCACCTTGTAGAAGCCTTTGCCGAGCTTCGCGACTTCCAGGCGGCGCGTTTGCGGCACGCTCGGTACATCGTCGACCGCCACGTGACACAGGACGATCCGTTCGTGGAGAACCTTGTTGTGCTTGAGGTTGTGCAGCAATGCACTGGGTACGGAATCGCCGCGTGGCGCGAGAAACACCGCCGTTCCTGCAACGCGCGTCGGCGTCTTGTCGGCCCGGGCGATCAGGAGATCGAGCGGCATCGACTCGCTGCGGATCTTTTCCAGATGGGCACGGCGGCCGATGCGCCACGTTTCCATGACGAAGAACACGCCCGACGCGATCAGGAGCGGCAGCCATCCGCCCTCCACGACCTTCAAGGTGTTGGCGCTGAAGAAGGTGAGATCGATCAGCGCCAGAACGCCAAACACGAGCGCGGCAAGCCGGATGCCCCACTTCCACTGCTTCGCCGCGACGATCGACGCGTTGAACGTGTCGATCACCATAACGCCGGAAACCGCGATGCCGTACGCCGCAGCGAGCGCGTTCGACGTCCGGAAGATCAGCACGATCAGCACAACGCCGACGAGCAGGAACCAGTTCATCCGCGGCACATAGATTTGTCCGTACTCGGTCGCCGAAGTGTGGCGGATTTCCATACGCGGCAAACGCCCGAGCTGGACCGCCTGCTGGGTTATGGAGAACACGCCGGAAATCACCGCCTGCGATGCAATCACGGTGGCCACGGTCGCAAGGATCACCACCGGATAATGCGCCCACGGCGGCACCAGGCCGAAAAACAGAAATGACGTCGGAGCGTTCACATCGCCAATGGCATGCGGATTGTGCAGCACGGCAGCGGCCTGTCCGAAGTAATTCAGCACCAGTGCCGGGAGCGCCACCAGGAACCACGCGTAGCGGATCGGATTGCGGCCGAAATGGCCCATGTCGGCATAGAGCGCTTCGCAACCGGTGACGGATAGAACGACCAGACCCAAGGTAATGAACGCCATCCCCGGCTCATGCACAAAAAGCGCGATTCCATAATAGGGATTCAGCGCCCACAGAACCGCCGGCGTCCGGACGATCGATATCGCGCCGAGAACCGCGATGACGCTCAGCCACAAGACCATGATTGGGCCGAACAGGCGCCCGATATGGGTGGTGCCGCGTGCCTGCAGCACGAACAGGCCCACAAGGATGATCAAGACGAGAGGCAGCACGAAGGGCTGGAAGCTCGGGCTTGCGACTCCCAAGCCTTCGACTGCGCTGAGCACGGAAATCGCCGGCGTCAACATTCCGTCGCCATAGAACAACGCGAGGCCAACGAGTGCTGCGATGCCGATACCATTCTTCAGGCGGCGGCCGATGCCTGGCGAACGATGTGCCAGCGCGGCCAGCGCAAGGCTGCCGCCCTCGCCGTCATTGTCGGCGCGCATGATCAGGATGACGTACTTGATCGTGACGACGAAGATCAGCGCCCAGAAGATAAGCGAGGCGCAGCCCAGCGCCGCCATGACATTCGGTGTTTGTCCGCCGGCCGCCTGGATGGACTGCCGCATGGCGTACAGCGGGCTCGTGCCGATGTCGCCGAACACGACGCCAAGTGCTCCAAGAGTGAGCGCTGCCGTACGCCGAAGCGAAATCTTTTCTGCGCGTCCAACGTCCGCCGGCGCCTCGCCTTGTCCTTCAGTGGCGAAGATGTCGGCATCCATCAAGGAATCATTCTTGGGGCTGGACGTGCTGGCCGGCTGGGACACTGAGTACTCGCTCCGTCGCCGCCAAGGAGAGGTCCGGCGCCTTTGGGAAGGGCCGGGAAATTAGGCCGGTTCTCGCGAAAGGCAAGAGCGGAGTTGTGACGCCTGGGATCTGGCTAACCTACTGTTGCGTAAACGCTATTCGCGGCTTGCCACGCGTTGGTCCTCGTCCGAACCCGGACCGATGAATCCCTGCACAAGATAGGTGCGGGCGCCCAGCACGTTGTCGCGCGCGTTCCATACGCGCACTTCGCTCCAGTCGTTGTCCGGGCTGACATCGACCACGGGATCGTCCTTGTAGATCCGGCCATCGTTGAACCAGTTCGCATGGTCAACGCGGATTTGCCGCGGAGAATCCATCGCGATCACCACGGCCAGGTGCCCACGGTGCGGTCCGGCATATCCCGTCAGGACAAGCACGGAACCGAGGCTGGGTTCGCTCGAGCGCACATAGTGTCCGGCGGCCTGATCCCACCAGGACCCTGCGTCGCCAAAGAGATTCACGCCGGAATGATTGCGGGCGTAGGGGACGCACTGCACCGGCTGGCCCGGCGTTTCGATGCTGGCGCCGCGCGTATGATCCACCGCCGGTCCGCTGGCATAGCGCGGAGTATCGGGGGGCGCGCTCGCGCAGGCATAGAGGCCCAAAGAAAGGATGGCCGCCACCGCGAACCGAAGAGACCCCACCATCAAAAAGCCCCTCACACACTGCTCAAGCCGTGGCGGCCGAAGCAGGACACTACGCCCACGCCACTCAAGGTGACGTTAGCCATTCTGCTCGCATTTGAACCGTTTGGGTATACGAAAGGTTACTCGCGCGCCGCGTCGGGGGCGGGCAGGCGGGCCATGGCGCCGCTCCAGCCCATGCCCCCGATCGACAGAAGGCCGGCGGCCGCGAAGAAGAAAAACGGGGCGCTCCACGCCTGGATGAAAAGGGCGAAAATGGGAAGCAACAGTCCGGCCACAATTTCCGGGCTGCCGCGCCAGCGACCGGAATAGGCTGCACCGGCCTTTGGAGTCCGGTGGAAAACGACACCCTGATTGGAAAAGGCTTCGTAAGTTGCGCGCGCGTTGGAAAGCACCAGCCCGCTCGGGAACAGGATCGCGAGCAACAGCGATCGCAGGAAACATGGCTCGCCGGCGCGACCAAGCATCGCCTGGCCGAGCCAGAGATAGCTCAGACTGGCACAGAGACCGAGCACGGTGACCATGGCGCCGAGGTCGGCAACGGCTGCGATATAGACCACACCCAGATACATCAGCGTGAGGCTGATCGCGGCGCTGGCGCCGGCAAGCGTGTAGAAGCCGAATTGGCAGACTTGCAGCGTGACGGCTGCCTTCTTCCACAGCGGCCATTCGCTCATCCAGATTTCGGGAACGAGCTTGCGCGCGACCTGCGCGTGCCCTTTCGTCCAGCGCGCCTGCTGCGCGCGCCAGGCAGCCGCAGTTTCGGGCAATTCCCCCGGCACTTCGAGGTCGCTGACAACCGCGCCGCGCCAACCTTCCAGCGCGCAGCGGATCGAAAGATCGAGGTCTTCCGTCAATGTGTCGCCAGTCCAGCCGCCGCCCGCTTCAATCGCCGCGCGTGACCACACACCGGCCGTACCGTTGAACGAGATCGGCAGAGCGAGCCGGAAGCGCGCCTCCTGTTCCACAGCGAAGTGGCTGTCGAGCAGGAAACCCTGCGCAAGCGTCAGCCAGTTGCGGCCGCGGTTGGCGTGGCCCCAGCGCGCCTGCACAAAGGCAAGTTTGGAATCCGCGACCAGCGCCGGGACGGTGCGGCGAAGGAAGTCGGGCGGGGGGACGAAATCCGCATCGAAGATCGCAACGTAAGGTGCATCGGAATGCTGAAGGCCGAAGGCGAGATTGCCGGCCTTGAAACCGTTGCGGGTACCACGGCGGAGAATGACGAGGTTCACATCCTCGGGCACCAGACGGCGCACGCCTTCGATCAGCGCCGAATGGTTCTCTTCGCTGCCGTCGTCGAGGAGCTGGATCTGCAACCGATCGCGCGGCCAATCGAGTTTTGAGGCGGCAACCGCCACCCTCACGGCCAACTCGCCTTCATCGCATACCGGCAACTGGACCAGCACCGGCGGCAAAGCCTCATCCGGCAGCCGGGGCATGCGGATGGAACGGGCGCGCGCGAAATAGCGGACCAGCGCAAGCGTCGCGAGTTGGGTCGACAGGAGCGCCAGCAACACCAGAATACAGGCGAGAGCCGTTTGGAGAATCAGCGACAAACCGGACATGGACATGGACGCTCGGAACCCCACCTCGCCAATGATGGCGCCGCCTTCGTCCGGGCGGACCTTTTGCGGTTTTCTTGCAACGCGTAACGCGGACCTGTGACGCAGGCCGAATGTGATGGCAAGGCCGCAAATTCGCAACCCCCCGTCAACCAGACTAGTCCAGTGTCCGCCGGAACCGCGCCAGGGCGATCCCCGTCACGATGAACAGAAAGAGAATGAGCGGCCAAAGCTCCGGCCAGATTTCGAAAAGCCCGTTCCCCTTGAGCAGGATGCCGCGGACGATCCTGAGGAAATGTGTCGCGGGCAGAACCTCGCCGATCCATTGCGCCCAGGTGGGCATGCCCTTGAACGGGAAGGCGAAGCCCGACAGCAGGATCGATGGCAGCAGAAAGAACACCGTCATCTGCATCGCCTGAAGCTGGTTCTCGGCAATGGTCGAGAAGGTGTAACCGACCGCCAGATTGGCGGTGATGTAGATCGTCAACCCCAACGCGAGCAGAACGAACGAGCCCAGCATGGGCACGCCAAATATGTACCGCGCTGCGATCAGGATCACCGAACTCTGGATACTGCCGATGAGGATGTTTGGCGAGATCTTGCCCAGCATGATCTCGAGGGGCGTCGCCGGCATGGCGAGCAGGTTTTCGTAAGTGCCGCGCTCGCGTTCACGGGTGAGAGCCAGGCAGGTGATTAACACCATCGTCATGGTGAGGATGATGGCGAGCAGTCCCGGCACGATGTTGTACTGTGTGTTCGATTCCGGGTTGTAGAGAAGGTGAGAGATCAGCTGGAACGGCGGCGGACCCTGCGCGCGCGCCGCCAGCGGACCGACGAGATCGTCACGCAATGCGGTCGTCGCCAGCGTGTTGAACGCGGCGAGCGCATAGGAGCCGGCGGCCGGATCGGTTGCATCGGATTCGATGAGAAGTGACGGCTGACTGCCGCGCACGATGTCGCGGTCGAAATTCACCGGCACTTCGACGACGAACAGCACCTTGCCTTGCTGCAGCAATTGCCGCGCCCGCGCCGGCGAATTGGTTTCGTCAATGATGCGGAAGTAGCTGGAATTGTGCAGCGCCGCTACGATGGACCGGCTGAACGCGCCGGGATCGTCGATGGAAATCGCGGTCGGCAGGTCCTTCGGATTGAGATTGATGGCAAAGCCGAACAGCAGGAGCTGCATGACGGGAACGCCGAGGATCATGGCCAGCGTGGCGCGGTCGCGGCGGATCTGCACGAGTTCCTTGCGCAGCACGGCAACAAAGCGGGCAAACGAAAACGCGCGCATCAGGCCGCCTTCTCTTGAAGCTGGATGAACACATCTTCGAGGCTCGGTTGAGCTTCCTCGATACTGACGCCGGGTTGATTTCTGATCTTGTCCAGCGCGCGCTCCAGGGCTCGGCGGTCATGGCCGCTCACATGCAACACGGCGCCGAAGAACGCGACATATTCCACGCCCGGCTCGCGGCGCAATTGATCGGTGAAGCGGCGCACATTGTCGCCGCTGACGATGAAGGTGATGAGACCGGATTGCGCGATGACGTCCTGCACCGTGCCGCGCGCCACCAGTCTGCCGTTCAGGATGTAGACGATGCGGTCGCAGCGCTCCGCCTCGTCCATGTAGTGCGTGCTGACGAGCACGGTAAGACCTTGCTCCGACAGCGAATGGATCTGCTCCCAGAAATCGCGCCGCGCCTGCGGATCGACACCGGCCGTGGGTTCATCCAGCAGCAGCAATCGCGGCTCGTGCAGCATGCAGGCGCCGAGCGCCATGCGCTGCTTCCAGCCGCCGGACAACTCGCCGGCGAGCTGATTCTGCCGGTTCTTCAGGCCAAGCCGGTCGAGCATGCGTTCGATGCGCTGGCGCTGATTGTCGAGCTCATAGACCCGCGCGACGAATTCCAGATTCTCGCGGATCGACAGGTCTTCCCAGAAGCTGAAGCGCTGCGTCATGTAGCCGGTCTGGCGCTTGATCTTCTCGGGCTCGCGCAGCACGTCGTAGCCAATGCAGGTGCCGGAGCCGTCGTCGGGATGCAGCAATCCGCACAACATGCGGATGGTGGTGGTTTTGCCCGAACCGTTGGGGCCAAGGAATCCCCACACTTCGCCTTGCGGCACGGCGATGTCGATGTGATCGACGGCGACCTTCGGGCCGAACCGCTTTGTCAGCCCGTGCACATCGATGGCGAACGCGTCGGCCATGTCACAGCGGCCGCACTTCGACAGGCTGCCCGGGATTGAGCGGCACGCCACCGGGCGTGCGCGCCTCGAGCTTGAACACCAACTTCTCGCGATTGCCGACGGAGAAGATCACCGGCGGCGTGAACTCTTCCTGCTGCGCGATGAAGGTGATCGTTGCGGTCAGCGGCTTGCAGCCATCGCAGGTAATGCGCACCTGTTGTCCCAGATGCACGTTCGCGAAATCCGTTTCCGGCACGAAGAAACGCACATAAATGTTCTTCGGCGGCAGGATGGAGACAACCGGCGTGGACGGCGGCACATATTCGCCCTCGCGGAAGTAGACTTGCTGCACCGGCCCTTCGACATACGAAACGATATCGCGCTGGGTGAGATTGTATTGCGCGCCGGCGAGCGCATCTTCCGCCGCTCGTTCCTGCGCCTGCAATTGCGCAAGCGACGCCTGAGCCTGCTGGTAATTCGACACGGCCTGGTCAAGCGCGGTCGGTACGCCTGCCCCCTGCCGCGCCAGCCCCTGCTGCCGCTCCAGTGTCTTGCGCTGGTATTCGAGATTGGCGGCCTGCTGCTCGATCGCGGCTTTCATTTGCGGAATGGCGGCGGCGGCCTGATCGCGCGCGGCGGCCTCGCGCGTATCATCCAGCGTGAACAGCAATTGCCCGCGCTTGACTTGCGTGCCACGCTCGACGGCCAGATGCGCGACCCATCCCGCTTGCGGGGCGGAAATCATCGCGTCGTCGCCTTCCGCATAACCAAGCCAGGCCTGCGGTGCGTTGTTGCCGCAGGCGGCGAG